>VFQQ010001578.1_pt1 | contig 30525 bp, 41 predicted proteins | sample 3512341 | NCBI WGS metagenome assembly VFQQ01 (sample SAMN10412373, study PRJNA504923) | tailings metagenome | isolation source: Relicate 2 Philex TSF1 revegetated site | place: Philippines: Tuba, Benguet | collected 2017-08-29
CCCTGCCCGTCCATCTCCTGTGCCACTCACCGCCCCCACCCCCGCCCTCCCCTCCCCCGCCTGCAGGCCAGCAATGTGCGCGCCCTGCCCCATTCCGCCAGCAGCCGCATCGAGGCCGTGCATGTCGAAGCTGCACTGGTCGAGCTGGCCGCCCCCGCCGCCTTCCTGCCCCTGCCCGGCACAACTGTCACCCACCCTGCCACCCTGGCCGGCGCCTGGGCCGCACGCCAGCAGGCGGCAGCCAGCTGCACCGCTGTGCCAGCCGGCCGTGGTGTCTCTGAGGACGCTGAGGATGTGGCACCCCGCCTGCCAGCCGCCTACCTGCCGCCCGCCCGCCGTGAGGGCGCCATCCCCACCATCCTGGCCGGCTGCTCCCTGGCCTACCCTGCTCCCGCCCAGCCTGCCCAGCGCCCCGCAGCCTATGTGCCGCCCCACCGCCGCACCGCCGAGCAGCAGGCCGCCGCCGCCGAGGCTGGCCGCCCCGGGCGCATCTGTGCCTGGCCATACCTCACCGCCGGCCCGCTGCCGCAGCCGGCTGCTGAGGCCCCGCTGCCACTCTACCGCCTTGCCCTGCTGTTCCCCAGCCAGCGCTGCTGCTGATTCGACGTGTTGTCCCTTGCACTGCTGCACCAAGCAGTGCCGCCTCTGCCTTGTCCTGTCCCACCTGTTTGATATCGGTTTGCCTCGAAAGCTCTGCCACAACTATTTTATGTTGCCGTGCTCAACTCTCCTCTGCAAGCCAGTCTTCTCGGGTTGTAACTACCCACAGTTCCGTTGCAACTAGTGCAACAAGTGCAACAGAGGCAGCAGCTGCACAGGGGCCAGGCAGCATGCATGACACAATCCATGTGCTCCTTCTGGCTAGCAACTGCCATGCCATGCAATAACTTTGTGTGTTACACCGGGTGCCAGGGCTTCAACCAGTCAATCGGGCAGCAACAGGTGGCAGCGGGCAACCGGCCCTCGTACTGCCAATGCCGCTCACAACCCCTCGTAAATGTCATGCTCGTCTGGATCCTCGTAAGGGTCGTCCTCTCCAGTATCTGCCGGCAGCTGGTAGACACTGGCGTCCTGCTAAGGCAGCGAGGGGCGGGCGGCAGTCGGCAGGTAAGCACACGTCCGTACGAGCGCACCATGGTTGTACAACCGCACAGGTCACACCAGCACCATTCCCGGGCGAATGCACTCCCCCACAACCCGCAACTCCCCTCTGCAACAGCAATCACCTGCAGACCCCCCTCCCTCACAACCTCAGCTCCCCTTTGCAGCGTCAATCGCCTGCAGGCCCAGCGCCCGGCCAAACTCGTGCCCACAACTCAGCCCCTCATACCAACGCTAACCGCAGTCACCTGCAAGCCGCCTGTGCCATCATCCGGCGTCCACCCTCCCGGCGGGGCCTCAGGTGCAAAGCCGGGGTGGCCGCACAGTGCGGGCAGATAGAGCTCTATCACATAGATGCACTGCTCCGGCTCGGACACAATGATGTGCATCTGTATGGGTGGGGCGACAGGGCGGGGCAAAGCAGGGGAGATGAGCACAGGGGGAAGAAAACCTGTGGGGCAGTGGTCTGCATCCAAATCGTTCCACTGCAGCCCTGTGCACCGGTGCTGCAATGCAAAGCGCAGTAGCAGCAAGTTGCTGCATGCCAAGCGGCTCACATCCTTGTCTGGGCTGCACATCAGGCGCAGGTCGGTGTGCCTCGTGATGGGTGGCCGCGGCCGCCCAGTTTCCGGGTGCGGGTCCCGATCGCAGTGGTTGCCTTGCGCAAATCGCTGCGACACGTACGGCACCTGCGCCACCCAGGGGAGCGAGCAGGCAGCTTGCAATAATTGGGCGGGGTTGCAGGCAGACAGGGAGGCTGTCATGGAGGGCAACTTGTCATGAAGGGCAACAGCGCCTGTGGCACTGTGGGCGGGTGGGCGGGCGGGTGCGCGAGTGGGCGACACAGCACGGCAATGACATCAGCCACCTTGCAAGGTGCGCACCTTGGTAAAGTGTGGGTAGATGCCCGACATCTTGGTGACCTCGACTGTCCAGTTGGTGGGCAGTTGGAAGCGGCCCAGAGAAATGCGCCAGTCCACCTGCAAACGAAGGGACAGGGTTTGGCGGGGATACGTGGGGGTATGTGACAGATGCAAGGTGTCCATGAACCTGATAGCGTGCGCCCGCACAAACGGACAGGATTGCAGACGTTTTTGTCCGCCATTAGGAAAGCCTCGCTCACAAAGTCCAGCCCCACCGCAACACGTACTGCCAAGCCATAAAACGCAGAATCCATTCAGCCGACCAAAACCACTGCTCGCCTCGTGCTTGTCCGTCACGTGGAACTGCTCAAAGCTGCGCGAGGCAGCTTTTGCAGAACAAAAGGGCAAGCGATGGTCAAAACAGAAACACCATTCACCTCGTGCTTGTCCGTCACGTGGAACTGCTCGATGTGGTGGGAGTAGCAGATCTCGTACCACCACCAGCCCTACAATCATGACAAGAGGCAGCGTCGGAGGGTTGGCCGGCAAGGCAGGTGTGAGCAGGCAGTGGTGTCAGTAGCAAACTTCGTACCACCACCAGCCCTGCACAGAATGTGTTGAACAACCCCCAATCGGAAGCAGGTGAAACAGGTGCAGGCCCAGGCGGAAAACACCTCCCTTTGCCCGCCCGCCAAAACACGCAAAAAGCGCCTCCACCCAGCCCATCGTCGAGGCATGCACGCACTTGGTACCCAAGTCCTGCCACAGAACCAGATTAACACCTCTGCCTAGCACAAGGGAGCCGCCTCCACCCAACAAAACCTGCTGAATGCCCCCACCAAGCCTCACCGTCGAAGCATAGACGCACTTAGCGCCCAGCTCCTGCCACAGCAGCTGGGCCAGGTCGCTATCAAGCGGCTCGGGTGGCTGCTCGCTGCGCTTGCCCTGCACACCATGCAGTTGCGGGGGCGGGAAGGATAACGCAGAGGGTTAAGTGGTGGCTGCTGCGTGATGCCAAGATGCAAAGCTCCTCAAACAGCCCCACGGTCTGAGCCGCAGCAGTGCAGACGCAGCCGCACCTCTTTGTGTGGCACCATGGCGTCGTTCAGCCCCCGTACCAGCACCGGCCGGCTCTCCTTCAGCCTGAGCGGTGGGGGACAGGGCGGCCAGAGGGAGTGTGAAGACGCAGAGGGCACGTTAATCAAACAGGAAGGGGTTGGTCATGTTCATAGCAGTCATGCATGACTGGTACCATTGATTCTCTCTCATGTGACAGCCTGCCGACGGGCCATCCAACCACAGCCACCAGGCGCCCACCTGTTGGCATCCAGCGCCGCCGCCATTTGCTGCTCCTCGGTTGAGACCGGCCCTGAAATAAACTCAGCGCTCTCCAGCTGCTTCGCCACCTCGCTGTCCGCGCTCTGCAGAATACAAAGACAAACAGAAGGGGAGTATGAGGCAAGTGAAACGTGGCTGGATCGCCCAGAGAGCAAGGTGTACGGTAGGACTGCTGCCATGCCACGTCACTGTCCGCACTCTGCAGCAGACGTGGCAGCAGTGCAGGTGCATTGTGCATGTGTCCAGGAAACATGATTGGATTGCAAACTGCCGCATTCAGCAGGCCAGTAAACAGCACCCATTCCAGCCAGTCCTCGCCTTTTTGGCCTTGGCCAGCAGCGCGTCGCTGCCCTCGCCCGCCGCCCACTTGCAGGCCTTTGAGGACACGCAGGCCGTGGACTGCAGCACGGCCAGCAGGCTGGACTGCACCCGCTCCATTTCCTTGGCATCGCGCTCTGTGCAGAGGGCGGCAGCAAAATGGCAGTGTGGTTGGGGATAGGAGCGAGTGTGATGGTTTTGCGGTCAATGGAGGAGGCCAGCACGTTGGTTGGTTGGGGCATTGCTGCAGACGGCAGGCCAGCAGTATTGCAAGGGCAAACAACACGGACGAGATCAGCAGGACTTGCCCGGCATGGGCGCGGGAGGCTGAGGCTACCGCAGGCGCCGCACGGTGCATCGTGCCGCAGTACCAACCGTTGCAATGCGGAGCGCACAGCGCAGTGCAGCACAGTGCAGGTGCAGTTGCCAAGCAACGAAAGCAGAGCTCCAAGCGCACCCGACAGGCCGAGTGGCTCGGGGTCTGCAGCCTTGGGCAAGCGCCACAAAGCGCACCATGCAGCATGGCACAGCGCAGTGCGACTCAGGGCAAAATACACCATGCATGCACCAGCGCACCCGGCAGGCCGTGCGGCTCAGGGTCTGCCGCCTTGCAGGCGCCGCAGGCGGCGCGGCACCAGCCATCTTCCTGGTCCTCTCCACCCAGCATGTACACCCGGTTGCTCTCGCACTCGCCCTGTGGTTAGTGGAGGCAGGGTAGAAAGGGCAGTTAGTAGATGGCTCAGAAGTTCTGAGCATGTACACGCGGTTGCTCTCGCACTCGCCCTGCGTTAGTTTTGTGTGAACCGTGCAGGGAGGTGGTAATGGCAGTCTCGCAGCAACTGCAAATAGGCATATACACCCGGTTGATCTCACACTCGCGCTGCGCAGGCAGGACGGAAGATTTGGATGATGGCAGCAGCGGATACCACGCATGTAAACCTGGTTGCCTCCTGCCCTGCAGTGCTGCCGGCCAGCTGAACCCAGGCCCCCTGGTCAGAAAGCTGGGGAGAAGCCACCCAGCAGCCCACCCATCCTCCCATCTCACCCACCTACCAGCCCACCCGCCCCAGCCGCACCTTGGTCACCCAGGCCTTGCACTGCGGGTGGCGGTCCAGGCAGGTGCGCTCCGCTTGCGGCCCATCATCCACAGGCTCAACCGCCTCCGCCCTGCCGGTACCGCTGCCCCCGGCGCCGGTACCGCTGCCACTGCTGCCGCCTTGCAATCGGTGCCGCAGGCTCGCATGGTACTGGTGCAGCAGCGTGGTGGTCTGGTGCAGGATGTGGTGCGGGTCTGAAAGGCAGGGCAGGTGCAGATCCGAAGGACGCATTGTTGACCAATCACACAGCAGCAAAAATGGCACCAGTCAATGCAATCCACGCAGAACAGCGCAGCTGAACAGCTTGCACAGGCTGCACGGCTCGCGCAAGTTGCACGGCTTGCGCAAAGCGCACAGCGCGCACCCGACTCAAAGTCGTCCTTCAGCAGGTTGCGGCAGGCCAGCCGAACCGCCTGGATTTCGGGCGGCGACGCGTGCTGCTTCGTGCGCTTGCTGCAAAGGCGGAGTGTGGGCAATGTGAGTAAGGAATGAGGCGGCAAGGCATGTGCTGATCATGCAAGCCAGTGCGTGGTGCATGTCTGCAGTGCTAGGGCATTGCGCACGCTTGGTCTGGCCCTGCTTTTCTGCTGCCACTTTGAAAAGTTGCAATGGTGGAACTGGGGCAGGCAGATGTAGCTGCCTGCCCAGCAGCACACACCTAAGCGTGTACAACTCCTGGCCCTGCCTACTGGCACAGCTGCCCACACCAGAGCGCATACAACGGCAGCAGCTGAGCACAGTTGGGAGTTGATGCTAGAACGCACCTCAGCATGTGCAACTCCTGGCCCTGTCTCTCTGCTGTTGCCCATAACACCGGCAGAACGGGAGCAGCTGAGCACACATGCAAGTGCGCACCTGAGCATGTAAAACTCCTGGCCTGAGCCGTCAGCCACCACAAAGGGCAGGCCGCCGCCCTGCTGCAGCCGCGCGCGCAGCAGCACCCAGTCTCGCAGCACCTCATTGGGTACCTGCAAAGCAGATTCAAACTTCAATCGGACGCTTGATCTATGCGCACCCCCTCGTTTGGGCCATTTGCAGGCGATGCGACCAGCGGAGCGCACATGCACTTGTACCGCCACCGACAAGCAACTGCATGCCATATGGCAGAGCAGCCAGCCGCAGCAGCCAGCCGCAGCAGCCAGCCGCAGCAGCCAGCCGCAGCAGCCAGCTACCACAACCAGCCCACCTCGTACTCGCACAGCTGGCCGGCATATGCCGCGATGCGCTTTCGGTTGGGCAGCTGCTGTCGGCGCGCCACCCAGGCTGTGAGGCCCGCCCACAGCTGCTTGGCAAGCGCTCCGCACACCTGCAGGGCAGCACGAGATTGGTGATGTCAGGCGCAGGTTCAGCAAGCAATGTAGGGCGGCCATGCAGGCATGGGAGCAGCAGCGCCGCCCACAGCATACCACATTGCGGCACCGGCGGAAGTGCACACCGATGATTGAACATGTACCACTGTGAACCGAGCTCAAAGCTGCCGCTAGTCGCGCCCGCCGCCTCACCTTGCACTGTGCAACCCCCGCCGCAAGCTCCTGGTTTGCTTCCTCGTCCAACAGAGTCAGGTCCAGGCTGCTTTCTTGTGCCGAGGCCCTGCACAGCGGGGGACAGCGCAGCACAGCGCGGCAGAGCGATGAGCAGCGGCAAGCCATTGCGTGCATGCTGCTGAACAATAGGGGCGACAATCCAGCAGCTTCAGAGCAGCCACAAGACACACCTACTGTGCATGCCAAATGCCACACCCACCTGCGTGCATCCTCCTCCACAAGGTGTGCCAGCTCAGCAGAGCCCATGACCGGCCCGTTCATGGAGTTGGCTGGGAAGCCAGCCAGCGGGCCCTGCCGCCCAAATGCCAGATGGGGTTACTCGGTTTAGACATTGGTTTGGACAGCACCCATTGGATGGGCCAGAGGTCAGCCGGCCCTGGGTGCACGTTGCGCATGCAGCATAGAGCATCCATAGCATCATCAACACGAGAAGCAACTCGTGGCCAAACAGCCGCCGCTGCTGCAGCACTTGCAAGCACCCACCTGCAGCTGCCGCGTGCTCTCCGCGTCTCGTTGCTTCAGCGCAGCGCTCCAAGGGAAGGGCAGCTTGTAATCCTGCCAGTGCGCCTTCATCCACAGCAGCTCATCATTGATGTATTGCACGCCAGCTGCACGGCTCACTAAGGCAAGCAGGCACAGTGCCAATGCCGCCAGCCGTGGCCCCCGCCGCAGCGGTCGGTTTGGCGCAGCCCGTCCCAGCCCAGGCATGGCAGCCCCCCTGGGGCTGCAAGGGCAGCCGGTTGCCTGCAAAGGGGCAGGAGGACTGGGCACACGCTTGCTAGAAGGTCGCGCAGACTACCAGCGGCGGCAGCAGCAGGCGGTGCCGGCGGCAGTGCAGCGGCGCATCGGCAATCGGGTGGATGGGCAGCTACATTGTATGCGGCAGACTAACATGGCTGCCGCGCGGGGCCAGCGGCGCACAAAGAGACAGGGCGCGCCGGGCGTCCCCCGCAAAGAGGAAGCGCTGGAGGGCTGATGTTCACCTACAAGATCTGTGACTCTGCTCGTTCCTTGAGATCGCGCAGCGGCGGCTCGCAAGCCGCAAAGCCCCAAGGCCGCAGTCCTCGCTCTCCGCCCTTGAGCGTTGCTCACGCAAGCGATCCAAGTTCACAGCAAGCTGCAGAGAACGACCAAGTAGCCGATGATCGCCCCGCCCGCTTGGGGCCGCCCCTGCCGCCAGGCGGCACAGCGCCACCGCTTGCCGCCCCGACTGGACGATGGTCGCTTGGCATCGCGTGGCATTGCTCTTCTTCAAACATTAGCCTGCCCAACTGAATGGTTACTGTGGCATCACAGAACGCCTCGCAGCGTGAGTGTATCTTGGGTGCAAAGTCGGCAGAGTGTGCACTTCGGCGGCCGGGAACATGAACATGGATCGAAGCTCGGCAGATGAAGGAATGAGAAAAACTAAAAACGCCTCAGTAGGGCCAGCAGGCTTGTCAAAGGCAGCACCACAGAGCGCAACTGGAGCCACATGCCGTTGCGCTCGCAGCAGCCGCGTGCTGCCTTCAACAAGTTCATCAGCAGTTGGTGGGTGTGTTCATCAGCTGCGCGGTGAGAACGTTGTTAAAGCCCAGGATGCTCCAGCCTGCAGTTGCAGAGCCAAATGAGTTTGATGCCAGGAATGATGCCACAACTTAGGAGCACCCTCTCAGCCCCATGCGCAGCTGGGCTGGCAGGAGAGCGTGGCAAGGTGTCCACCACCCTGAAGCAAAGCACAGCCCGCGCTCACCCAGGCGCGCCACGAGCCTGCCTTTCCCGGCACCCCAGCTGCAAAAGTCCTGGCACTTCCACTTGGGGTCCACCGCGGCGAATGCCGAGCAGGCGGGGTTGTTTGTGCCGTCTGCGTAGTTCACCTTGCCTGCACACAGACGGCAGGGGGGGCACACTGTGTGAGCCGACAGTGGATGTTACTACGCGGCAGTAGGCATGCAGGCACATGGCCGATAGTACACTTGCCTGTCAAGTCGGCCCACACGACCTGTCCCGCCAGGCCTGCCTCTGTTCTGCTTGCAAAGCCCACCTGCAGTGTGAAGGCATGGCAGGCATGTGCCATGCAAGCTGAACTGGACAGCTTGCATTCTGCACCACATGCATCCAGCACTGCTGTGCAGCGGCGCAAGCATCTATCACAGCATCTCGCTGCCTGCACGCCTGCAAAACCATGCCCCTGCCTCCACCATCGCTTGCCTGGCGTTTGAGCGGGTACCAGTTGAGGCTGGCAGCACCACTGAGGCACCAGTTGCCGCCGGCGTTGAGCCAGCCCCACTTTTGGAGCAGCTCGCTCAAAGAGGGGAATCCCAGGCAGGCGCTCACGCCACCAGACACTCCAGTGTCGAAATGGGATGCCACAGTGGCCCACTGAGCGGCTGCAGGAGTGCAGGATGGGGCAGAGATACCAAGTTGGGCAGCGGGGCACTATCTGTGCAAGCGGCGGCGCCTGCAGCTGCGACTGAAGACATGGCATGGCACGGCCAGCAGTTGCACGCACCAGGCTAAAGTAGCTGGGCAACATCCCAACTGCAACACAGGCCCGGCTGCGCACCTGTGGCAAACGGCACGCTGCTGCACCGGCCCTGCCTGCACATTGCGACCGTGTCGCCGTCCCCCACCACTCCATCGCCATTGTCATCCCGGAGCTTCAGTGTTGGGATGCAGCCCTGCACCAAGGATTACAACGGTTGATCGGAGGCGCAGTGGCTGTGGTTGGAGGGAGCAGGCTCAACGCTGTGGGATGCTTTAGCGCTGTGTGCACGGGCACATGCAGTATGAACAGGCAAGCAGGCCCAGCCCCGGATGATGGCAGGCGCCGCCACCTTTGCATGCATGCCAGCAGCATGCTGCACAGCTCACGGTGAGGTTCAGCTTGAGCTGCAGCGGGATGGGCTCCAAGTTGAGGTTGCAGGCGAAGGAGCCACAGCCGGTCTGCACAGCATTGGTAATCGCGTCCAGTGCATTCACGCTGGCGCACCGCCCGCCGCCACCCAGCAGCGGGCCGCTGCCCCCTGGCTTCGTGCCCTGGCACTTGGCTGGAGACAGGCCATCGCAGCGCTTGGGAGGCTGCAGGGCGCAAGGGAGGGGGCAGCAGTGAGTGTGCCGGCTGTGGCTGTTTGCCTGTTTGCGATGGCAAGAGGCTCATCCACATCCATGCATCCGATCTGTACCCAACATGATCGCCAGTCGCCCTGCGGCTGCCCTGCATGACCCACCTGCCAGGGGGTGCCTTGGCGGCCCATGAGCCGGCGGGTGGCAGGCGCCTGCCCAGCAGGCGCCTGTGCGCCCTCCCAGCTGCCGAGGTCTGCTTGGAACTCTTGTGCGACCTTGTCCAACTGCACATCAGCAGGAGGGGAGGGGGCATGATCATGGGAATTCTATGGCGTTCTATGGGGCCGCCGTCTGTGACTCGTTTTCGGCGGCCACGGCCAGCTGGTTGCAGGCGGTGATGACATCTGGGCGCCGGATCTGACCCCATCGGTGTGTGAAGCTGCTGAGCCATGCTGTGCTGCACTGCGCTGGGCTGCAGCATCCCTGTGCATGTTTCCTGCCCACCTGGGCGCCAGCGGCAATGAGGTCCAAGTGCAGCAGGGCATCGCAGCGAGGCCAGGGCTGGCGGTTTGTGGTGTCACAGTAGCATGCCTTGGTCTGCAGGAGGCAAAAACGCATGCAGTTCGGTCAGGGGCAGGCAAGCACGCGGTGGCGCTGGTGCGTGCCTTGCGTGCATCTGATGCATGCCCAGTTCAGCGGCAGCATGAGGGATCACCTGCTGGGACACGCCCTGCAGCTGTCCAACCTCAGCACAGCGTGCAGAGCGGTCGTATGGTGGCGCAAGCTTGGCCAGACGGCCGCCAGCAGCAAACAGCTGGTCCAGAGCCGGCTGAGCGTTGCTGCTGGTCAGCAGGCGTGCAAGGTCGGTGACCAGTGCAGGGGGCACACTCACAGGGCCGCTGGTGGCGGCGGCAACAGCCTGCATGAGGCAGAAGAATGGGCTGACAACCTAAACAGCCAGTTGTCTGCATGTCGCAGCAAATTAACCGATCATGCACACATGCCAGTGGCTGCATGCAGCCGGCCACACATGTGTACAAAAAGGTCCCAGGCAGGCAACAGCGCCTCACCGGCCCATTGGCAGCCGACTCCAGGCGGGCAGCCAAGGCGCGGGCTGTCCCTGCGACGCTGCCCTGCTGCGCAGCAACAGCTGCCGCGGCAGGCGTCGGTGCAGCCTGCTGCAGCGCCAGCAGCAGGGTGCGAGCGCTGGCGATGCCAGGTGCCGATGTGGATGCTGAGGCGCGGGGTGCAGCCGCAGCACAGCCTGCGGGCAGGGCAAGCGGCATGCTGAGAGCTTTGTGTGGAGTGTCCAAAGCGGTGCAACATATCAGGCTGACTAAGGCTGAACACTTGCTAAGGCAGCTGCACATTGAGCAGGGCTGCCGCCAGATGTGAGCGAGCATGGCTGCACCCAGCTGTGTTTAGGCTGGGCTGGTGGCGGCAGTGCGGCCGCACCTGACAGAAGGGCGGCTGCCAGAAGCAGCAGCAGGTGGGCCTTCATTGGTGGTCCGCAGATGGTAATCAACACGCCATCAGCTCTGCATGGGCAGTGCTGGTATGCAACCGCGTTGTGAGCGATGCAGTCGTGCAGCCAGCGGGCGGCGGCGGCCGGCGGGGAGGCGGCAGCGCGGCCCCGAGCAGAAATGGCCGTTCTGTGGGGCTGCGCTGGCCATCAGGAAGAAGCTGAATTTACAGGCGAGTTGCGGCGTCCGCTGCTGCAGCCGGCGTTCAGTCGGCGGGTCGCGCGGCTCAGCGACTCACCAGGGTGGTGTGCGACCAGCCTATCGCGCTGATAGCCGCTATCTGGCGAGATAGATGGCGTGGGCGCCTGAATTAGGCTCTTGCAGCTCTGCATGGAGGTGGAACCGCCACTCGTCGAAGGAACCGGTGGGGCGGTGGTGATCCCTGCACGCTGCCACATGTAGCCACTGCTTGCTGCCACAACTGTTACCAGCAGCTGAGCAAGCTTGCCACTCCACTCAGCCAAGTGGGCACAGACTGCTCAGCATGATGGTCAACAAGACCTGCTGCCGAGTGGCAGCTGCGATCGTTGCTCAGCCTCTCGCCTCTAACGGCTGCCAACTATTCGAGAAAGTTACATTGGCAGTAACAAATGGCAGCTCACGAATCGGTCCAACAATCGGGGGTAGTTCAGGAGTGTAAGGGCATGCAAGGAGGTTCCTGTCTAGCTACCAAGTCAGTCCGGGTGAGGAATCGTGCCTAGGAGAGAGCATGCATGGGGGGCGTTCGTTCCGTTGTCACTGTCTCTAAGGCTGGGCGGCAAGCTGCGTCTAGGGAGCAATCGCATGAAAAAAAATCGGAGGGCATTGTGCGTCTCGTCTTAGGGGAGCATCAGCAATGCAGCATGCCGCATTGCATGGATGGCAAGTCGAGCAAGCAGCTGGTACGGTGCTGGTAAAGAGCTCATTAGATAGCAGGTTGCATCAAAGGGCGGGGGCAGGCTGGGATTGCCGCGGCAATGGCCGCAGGTTGCCAGACCTGCCCGCTACGAGCTCGCCGGCTCAGCCAGCGGAGCCACGCCCGCTTAGCCGCGCTTGGCGCTGAGCAGGGCAGAGATCTGGTTGGCCACGTCCTCACCGGTGCGAATGGCACCTGCAACACAGATGGGAAGGGAGGCAGGAGGCCATGGTGGGTGAAGCAGGGTTTGATCGGGGGACGGCGGCACAGCACGGCTGCTAGATGCCTAGATGCTACACGCCGCCTTGAGGCCTTGGCGCTGGCTGTACGCCGCCAGTTGCATGCACAGCAACCCTACTGCATCCTGTAAGAAAGCTCACCATCGTAGTAGCCCAGCCACTTGTAAGCGTACTCAGTGCCGGCCCAGTAGACGCGGCCAAAGGGAGCGTACATGGCCTTGCCCCACACCTTCCAGGTGCCAGGGGACGCAAAGCCGTTGTCTGAAATAGGATGGATCATGGGAGGAGGCGGGCGGTAGTGAGCAGGGGGCCAAGCAGCTATGGAGGCAGCAGCTGCAAGCAGGCCAGGCCAGCCCTTAGCATGCACAGCGCTCCCACAGCAGGCCAGCTGTGCCACCAGTTTGCTGCGACTCACATGCGCCGCCCACCCACTGCTCCTCGGGCCAGTTGACATAGTGGAAGCCCACGCTCTGCACACGAAAAGACACGGCAGCAGTGCGCATTAGTGCAGGGCTCTTGAACAGAGCGGGAGGCCAGCAGCACAGCCCACGGTTCAGGCCACGATGCACCAGCACATCCACCATCGACCAACGCTCTGCACCTGGGTGAGGATGCGGGGGTCGTTCATCATGGTTGCCCAGCGCTGGAGCACAAACGCCTCGAGCGCGGCGGGGCCCTGCTCAGTCAGGCTCAGGGCCACCTCGTCGTACAGGAAGCCGGCCAGCACGCCGGGGGCATCGGGGTAGGGAGGAGACACATCGAAAACCTCGTTCACAATGGTGCCGGGCTGGATGGCCAGGGCAACCACGTTGTCGCCGGTCAGGGCGCCGCCGTTGCGCTGGCGCCAGAACTGCGGTGGTTGAAGGGGCAGGGCGGGAGGGAGGGATATGAGGAACGAGCATATGGTGGCAGGTAGTTAGCGGTAGGCAGTGGGCGGCAGGGCTGCTGTGCTTGTTTGGCGTGCTGCATCCAAGGTTTCCAGACTCACGGGGGTCTTGAACAGGCCGATGCACTTGACGGTGGTGCCCATGGGGAAGCGCTGGGTCAGCTGGGCGCGGCGGGGCGGCAGAGGCGGGTCGTACGTGATGCGGCCGCTCAGGTGGGGCGGCATGGCCACCACGGCGTACTTGCCCACGACCTGGGCGTAGTCAGTGTACACGGCCAGGCCATAGCCGTCCTGGGCAATGTGGCGCACGGGGTTGGCGGTGAGGATGATGCCACCGCGGGCCTTGATCTCCTTGGCCATCAGCTCCTGCGGAAGAAGAAGCCAAGGGGCAGCACAGGGGGGAGGTGGGGCACAGATGAGGGGAGTAGGAGTCTGTGCTTGCGCAAAGTGCAAGCCGGGCGTGCGGCACGGGCAGCGCGGTACATGCCTGCCTGGGCATCGCAGGCACACGCCGGCCCTACACATCAGCTGCGCCATACAACGCTCGGTGTGTACAACTTGCACTCACCACAAACTGGCCGGCGCCGCCGAAGAACAGAGACTCCTCAGAGCCGCCGTCCAGCATGTTGGCCAGGATACGAGCCATCTCAAACACAGAGATCTGGGGATGGGTTGGATGGCAGGGGTGGATGGGTGGAGCGGGCCAGGACAGCTGGCGCGGCATGGAAAGTGGCATGGGAGGTGGGGAAAGAGCACGCCAAGGACTGCACACACACGGCAGCCAAACAGGCAGCTTGCTGGGGGCTAGTGCAGCAGTGCAGCAGCGCTCACCGAGGCGGGGGAGTAGCCACCATTGGCCTCGCAGTACAGCCAGTACATGAGCTGGCGGCCCAGCACGTTCTGGGTCTGGGTCTCCACGAATTGCTGCAGGAGGGCGGGGGGGGGTGGGATTGCAGGCCAGGCATTCTCAGCGCTGGGAAGGATGGTGCAAGGTGGGGCACACAGTAGTGTGGCAGCCCAGCGACAGCAGTAACACGCGTTGCAAAGCAGCCCAGCGTGCTGCGATGCACGGTTGTGCAGCCAGCCGCAGCTTGCCATGGGCTGTGGTGCCACCGACGAGCAGCCGCTGCCCACCTTGAAGGTGATGGCGTCCAGCTCCTCCACGCGGGGGTAGGCCCAAGGGTTTTTCAGGTAGTTCTTGACCTGGTCCACGATGTCGTAGAGCGCGTTGGCGGCCTTCTGATAAGCAGCAAAGCCATCAATCTGCATGGACATGGAGTGAGGAGCCACGGGGGTGACAGGTGAGGCACGGGCGCCAGGAGGCATGGCAGCGGGGCTGCACGGAGGTGCAGCAGCGCTCGCCCGGGGCTAGCTGCGGCTTGCAATCAGGGCATCCCATGCGCCTGCCTAGGCAGCACCTGGGCCTGGGTCATCTGAGCCTTGTCGGCGCCGCCGGGCACCTCCTCATCAAGGTAGTCACCAGTGCCCACAAAGGTGCCGCCGCCCATGATGAAGCGGTACTGGCCGGCAGACTGGGGAGCGGTGTAGGTCTGCGCAGCGGGTGTGGCGGGGCAGGCGGGGTGGGCATGGGGCATGCGGGCGGCAGTGATCAATGGGGCTGGGCGGTAGGCTGGGCGGTGCGGGCATTGGAGGCGGTGGGCGGCAAGCGCTTGCATGCCGGCTTGTCAGCTACAGGAGGCCTTTGGAAGGGCTAGAAAGCTGCCTACCTTGACGTTGTACTCCACAGCCATGGCGTAGAGGCGGTCCTGGGAGTTGGTCATGCCCAGCCACTGGCCGCCGCTGCAGGGGGAGGCAGGTGGGAGGGCAGGAGGCAGGAGGAGGTGAGGGAGGCAGAGCAGGTGAGATGCTGCTGGTGGGTTCTCAGGGTGGTGCAGGTGCAGCGCTCAGTGACAAGTTGCGGCTAGATATGCCGCTGTTAGCTGGGGCTGGGTGGATATCAGCAGCCTTGCCACGCGGCCGTTGCACGCCGCTCATGGGAAACGCTGACGGCTTTGTCGCTCACCGGTCGTACCACCACACGCCCTGGGGGCACAGCTTGTTGGTGGGGGAGCAGGTGACGTTCTTGCCGTCGCGGGTGGAGGCGTAGTTGCGCTGGGAGCGGCCGCCCAGGTTTTGCTGGGCCTCAATCACCACCACCTTGTGACCCTTGCGGGCCAGGTTGCGGGCCTGAAGCAGGAACGAGGGAGGCAGGGTGGAAGAAGCCAGATCACAAGGGGCCAGGGAAGAGGTGGTACGGTGCAGCGCACTGGCGCGAGGGGTCATTCCAGCACAGAAACAACCATCAACAGCAGTGAAGGCACGCAGGCCGGGGCGGCAGCAGGCGACTCACAGCAGTCAGGCCGGCAAAGCCACCGCCGATGATGACGGCATCAGTGGTGTACGTCTTGCGGTTGATGAAGGTCTGGGTGTCGCGGCCGTGCGGGTTGTCTGCAGGGGGGTGCAGGAAAGGGCGGCAGAGGTCGGGTTACGGCAGGCAGCGGGAGACGAGCATGCTGCCGGTACGGATTCCCTCCGGCAAGCAAGCAATCCATCGGCAGCTGGTAACAGTCGACTGCACTGGCTGCCTCGGCCAGCTGAGTCAGGCAACAGCCAGCAGCAGTAACATCTGGGTTTGGGTTCGGGATGCGAGCAACAGCTGCCTCGCACCTTGGCCTTGCAGCTCACGGCCCGCGGCGGCGGCGCCGGCGAGAGCCAGCAACGCCAGCAGCAGCAGCGCGCGCATCGTGGTGGCTGAGCGCCGCCCGACGAGGATCTGCAAACGCGTGGGGCGCGTTGGGTCGAGGTCGGGCGCTGCGCCGGCGGCGCCGCGCGCGTCCCCAGCAGCGGCAAGCACAGAAGGGCGCGAAGCTGCGCGCAACAGCATGGTGCAGGCTGTCAGTCACCTGGGAGATTGCCTGCAGAGGCGGGAGCGGAGTCCTCACGCGGTTCGTGGGCTGACCGCGCGAACAACTGGGTGCCCGCGCCCTCGACAGCTGAATATTGAGCGGTTGTTGAGGCGTGACTTGCATGGCAAGGCCGCGTGACCAGACCGTTGGGCCTGCTGGGGGTGCTGTGGTGACGTGTAGCCTGTGACAGTGCCTGACAGCTCACGCAGGCTTTGGGGCCCAGGGCCCGGGCGCCGCCCACACGACCGTTGGAAGCCTGGCAGGCCGCAGGAGAGGGCCGTAGGCGGTGTCACGGCGACCCCGACCCATGCACCCGACCTGCTGCGACCGACGCCCGAGCCCATCATGCCCCCGTTTGCCGGTTGATGGCTGTCGTTGCACTTTGCCAGCCTGGACCTCCTTAATTGTACCTGCATCAACGGAGATGGGCATCTTAGTGTCAAAACACTTCGTCACACATTGTGTTAAGTGTCGACAAGCTCTCGCAGCTGCCGCCACCGCCGCTGGCGGCACCCAAGTGCTGCCCTGTACCAGAGCTGGTGCAATCCGCCGCCTCACGGAGCCTCCCTGCACGCCCCTTGCAGCTGCGAATCGCGCAGCGGCTTACAGCACGGCGGCGGCAGACTAGCAGCAACAGCAGGGGCAGGGCAGCACTCTGGCACGCACCGTGCGTAAGTGCTAAGGGTTGGTATCCCAGCTGGAGGAGGAGACCGCAGAGCCAAGCGCCGCTCCCGGCCTGCAACACAACAGAAGGGCACAGCCCACATCAGAGCTGTCCTGCATGATGTGAGCCGCACCAACAGGCCCGCGAGGCATGTGTGTTGCGGCCAGGGAGCCCTGTGGGCAAGGCCATCAGGCTGTGTGGCGGGTGCACACCAGACGCTCACCTGCTCTGCTGCTGAGCTTGGTGCTGCTGGTGCAGCAGCAGGTCAGCTGGCCCAGCTGGCCGTTCGGCTGCACCTGCTGCTAGCACTGACGCCACCAGCATGGTCTGATGCAGGAATAACATGCGACTGCTTTGCCTCCCTGCAGCGGCAAGGCACAAGGAGAAACACATCCGCAGTTGAGAGCAAGCCGTCTGGGCCACAGTAACAAGCTGCAGTGCAAAGCACTGGCGCGTCGGGCAAATGCGGCGTTCGCAGCCTGCACAGCACCTGCACAGCCACCAGCTGCGAGTGCAGGGTGCAGCGAGCCCTCACCTGTAAGGTAGTTGTGGTGCCACCACAGCGCCGGCTGGAGGTGCAGACAGGAGGCTCGCTGTTGTGTGCCGCTCATTCGAGAGTTACATTGGCAGTAACAAACGGCAGCTCACAAATCGGGCCACAAATCAGGGGCAGTTCAGGAGTGCTAGCGCATGCAGTGAAGTTCCTACTCCTGTCTGGCTATCTGGCTACTAAAGTCAGTTGGGCGGGGAGGGAGGCGTTCGTTGCGTACGTCACTCTGTCTCTAGGGCTGGGGCGAGCTGCGGCTAGGGAGCAATCGCGTGGAAAAATCGAAGGGCATTGAGCACCAGCGACACGGCATGGGGCAATGCAGGGAAAGGCGGGGAAGCAAGCAGCCGCACGGTGCTGGTCAGAAGTCTTCCATTAGATAGCATGTTGCATCAAAGGGCGGGGGCAGGCGAGGGCAGCCAGGGATGCCCCAGCTCGCCGCGCCTGCCCGCTAAGGGCTTGCCAGCTCAGCTGGCTGAGCCACAGCCGCTCAGCCGCGCTTGGCGCTGAGCATGGCGGAGATCTGGTTGGCAGTGTCCTCGCCGCTGCGGATGGCGCCTGTGCCACAGATGGGAGGGAAGGCAGGAGGCGCAGGGGTGGGTGCGGGGGCATGCCTCCGACAGGGGAGTGCAGAATGGCGAGCTGACAGGCCCCAAACTTCACCAGCATGTAAATTGAAGTCCTCGGAAGCCTCTTCAGCAAATCGGGACAGCCGGCAAAAGCTCACCATCGTAGTAGCCCAGCCACTTGAAGGCGTACTCGGTGCCGGCCCAGTGCACGCGGCCGAAGGGAGCATACATCGACTTGCCCCACACCTTCCAGGTGCCGGGGGTGGTGAAGCCGTTGTCTGTTGTGGTGGGCAGGGTGGAAGGGGCGGGCGGCGGCAGGGTGAGCAGCAGAGGCGTCGAGGCGAGCGGCCAGCGCAGCAGTGCGCCCTTACACAGCACACCCAGCATGTGCACCTGCCGCAACTAGGGGCTAGAAGAGCGCAGCATGCACAGGACAGAGCTCTCATGGCAGGCGGGCGCCGGAGGCAGCCAATAACTCACATGCGCCGCCGACCCACTGCTCCTCGGGCCAGTTGATGTAGAGGAAGTTGACGCTCTGCACCAGGGGTGGGATACCAAGCGGGCAGAAGTTGGCAGGCGGTACAGGGGGTTGCCCTCATTGCTGGGCCACCGCAGCAGGCAAGCCACTGTGCACGCCCATCAAGCATTTCTGCCGCCATATCTGCCCTGCTCACCTCGGTGAGGATGCGGGGGTCGTTCATCATGGATGCCCAGCGCTTGAGCACAAAAGATTCGAGCGCGGCCGGGCCCTGCTCAGTCAGCGACAGTGCAACATCGTCGAAAAGGAAGCCAGCCAGAATGCCGGGGGCATCGGGGAAGGGAGGGGAGATATCAAACACCTCGTTCACAATGCTGCCGGGCTGGATGGCCAGAGCAACCACACCATCGCCGGACAGGGCGCCGCCGTTGCGCTGGCGCCAGAACTGCAGGGGAAAGAATGGTGGGAGCAGGAAGGGTTGTTCAGACCCTCCTCCCCTGCACGCTGCCCGTGGCAAAGGCGGAATACCAGTCTGACTCCGATCCTGCGACTCACGGGGGTCTTGAACAGGCCAATGCACTTGACGGTGGTGCCCATGGGGAAGCGCTGGGTCAGCTGGGCGCGGCGGGGCGGCAGGGGCGGGTCGTACGTGATGCGGCCGCTCAGGTGGGGCGGCATGGCAACCACAGAGTACTTGGCAGTCACGACAGACTGGTCGGTGTAAACAGCCACGCCGTAGCCGTCCTGGGCAATGTGCCGCACGGGCTGGCCGGTAAGGATGACGCCGCCGCGGGCGCGGATCTCCTTAGCCATCAGCTCCTGCGGAGGCAAGGGGACGAGGTGGATGGGGCGAGTGGAGTGAGCAGCATAGCGAATCTGAGAGGCGGTCACAACAAGTGCATGTGCATAGGCTTGCCACATGCTGGCACATTCGAACAATCACCATCCCGCCTTGCAAGCGAGCTCGCCCTGCACAAAATTCATGTGCCCTTGCGCTTGGTGCACTTGCTTGCACTCACAATGAACTGGCCGGCGCCGCCGTGGAACAGGAACTCCTCCGAGCCGCCATCAAGGTAGCCAGCCAGGATGCGAGCCATCTCAAAAACAGAAATCTGCAAGGGGCAATAGGACGGGTAGGCGAGGTTGGGCACAGCTCGGTTGGGAGGGGCAGGGAGCCTGCAGCGCGCCATGCTGCTGCGCCTGCTGCGCCTGCTGCGCCTGCTGCACACCACCAGCAGTAAGCGGCACGCTTGGCGCATGAGAACTCACCGAGGCAGGGTTGTAGCCGCCGTTGGCGTCGCAGTAGAGCCAGTACATCAGCTGCTGGCCCAGCACGTTTTGGGTCTGGGTCTCCACGAATTGCTGCACGGCAGAATGGGCAGCAGGCAGTGCACCAGAGGCTTGAGCGGTTGCAAGTACCAATACTGAGCGAGGGGAGCAGGGCGGCATTGGTGTGTGATCCCAGCCACACGCTGCCCTTGCCCAAGCTGCCCTTACTCACTTGACCCACCAGTAACCAGGCCAGCCTTGCCGGCAACCAATCCAACAACCCTGCGTGGCCCAGTACCCAACCCAATACCCAGCCTACCTTGAAGGTGATGGCGTCCAGCTGATCGACACGGGGGTACGCCCTGCAGCAGGTGAAGCAGCGCGGCTGGGCAGGTCAGGCTACAGCAGCCTGAGGGCAGGCTGAGGGTAGCGGCCGGCAGCAAGCAGAGCTACCGGTGCGCCGGGCAAGGGTGGCATGGGTGGGCACAGCTGCATGCAGCCTCCCTGCTGCAGCTGCAAAGGGTGACTTGCTCAGTGCTGCTCAGGGGCGCTGCCTAGAGCAAAAGCAGGGGGAATCAGCTTACCAAGGGTTCTTCAGGTAGTTCTTGACTTGATCCACGATCTCATAGAGCGCGTTGGCGGCAGTCTGGTAGGCCTGGAAGCCATCGACCTGCAAGCAGGGAAGTGAGAAGCAGACACGGAAGTGAGCAGCACAGGGCGAGCATTGTGGCACGGGCCGAGACGCTCTGCAGTTTGCGCCAGGTGGTGGCGGTGTGCCGGTGGCAGGCGGTCTCTAGCCGGCGTTTGCCAGGACCATGCATTGCAGCAAGCTCAGGCAGAGCAGAGCGCTGTCATTCGGGCGAATAGGGCCCAAACAGGGGTGAGCCAGACCCTGCTGGGCAGCTGGTCGGCTCCCGCAGGAGGGGCTGGCTGCTGGCCGCTGGCTGGCTGCTTGTGTAATTGTAATGTAACACATGCCCCTGGCCGCACCTGGGCGCGCGTCATGCCTGCACCGTTCGGCTCCTCATCGTCGAAGAAGGCGCCGCCGCTCACGAGGGTGCCGCCGCCCATGATGTAGCGGTAGGGGCCGGTGGCCTGGGGGATCTGGTAGGTCTGCGCGGCAGTGGGAGTGGGGCGGGCAGGGGGTGCGCTGTGATGCAAGTGCTCACAGCAAGGGCGGGCCATCGGAAGAAGGGCAGGAGGCGCATCCATGTAGGCAGCGGACGGGCGGCGCCGTGGTTGCTTGGGGTGGGTGGGTGCTTTGTTGACCCTGGCCATGGGGTGGGTGCCACGTGGCTTGCTGACCCTTCCTCCTATTGACAACTTGCAAGTTGAACTGCTCCCCATCGCAGCTCCCCCTCACCTTGACGCCGTACTCGACGGCCATGGCGTAGAGGCGGTCCTGGGAGTTGGTCATGCCCAGCCACTGGCCGCCGCTGCAGGGGTGGCAAGGGTGGGGGTGGGCAGGCAGGATGGGGTGAGGGACACATAGGAAAGGTTTCAATGCTGCGAAGCAAGATGGGTGCTTGTGCGCCTGCTGAGTGGCTGGCTGGCTGGCTGACAAGGCGTTGAAGCATACGCTGGAAAGGGCAGCTGTGTCGGTCGCTCACCGGTCGTACCACCACACGCCCTGGGGGCACAGCTTGTTGGTGGGGGAGCAGGTGACGTTCTTGCCGTCGCGAGTGGAGGCGTAGTTGCGCTGGGAGCGGCCGCCCAGGCTCTGGGCGGCCTCAAGCACAAGCACCTTGTGACCCTTGCGGGCCAGGTTGCGGGCCTGAGGCAGGGGCAGGGCAGGTGGAGAAGGTGGGTCGGGGGAGGGCTGGAGGACAGAGGTACAGCAGCCTGAGCGATCAAGCTGTCGGAGTATTGTCGCGGTACAGGAGGCTGGCGACACGGGAGGACATGGGACCGGCAGCTGTGCAAGTGTGTTGGCCTCGCAGGTGGAGCGACACAACGACAGCTCAGTGCCGCCGGGACAGGCGGCAGCAGGACTCACAGTGGTCAGGCCGGCAAAGCCGCCACCGACGATCACAGCATCAGTGGTGTACGGCTTGCGCTTGATGAAGGTCTGGGTGTCGCGGCCGTGCGGGTTGTCTGCAAGGGGTGCAGGAAAGGGCGGCAGAGGTGGGTTGAACAGGGCGACATGCCGACGAGCGTGCTGCCGGTACAAGCTCAACTGGACGCAGGGGCTGGCTGTCAGGGTGTGGCCTGCCTCCCCAAACTGCCGGGTCAGCTACCAGCAGTGGTGGCATCTGGGTTTGGTTTTGGCACGCCAGCGACAGCTCCTGCCTACCTTGCGCCTGCAGCTCGCGGCCCGCGACGGCGGCGCCGGCGAGAGCCAGCAGCGCCAGCAGCACCGGCGCGCGCATGTTGCGTCGGTGCCGCCCGACTAAAACCTGCGAGCGTGGGGCGCGGGCGAGCGCTGGGTTGGGCGCTGGTTCGGCGGCGCCGCAGCCCGCGCAAGCGCACACTGCGCAATGCCCCCCAAGCTGTTCAGGCAGGCCGCCAATCACCTGGGAAATCGCCTGCTGCGGCGGGGGCGGAGTGCTCACGCGGTTTGCGAGCGACCCCGAGCGAACAAGTGGTGCCCTGCCTAGCTGACAGCTGAATTTATCGAGCCGTTGTGGTGGCGTGCCGTGCGTGCCAAGGTCCCGTCACTAGCCGTTGAGCCTGCTGTGGTATGATTTTGTTAGCTGTTAGTTGGCTGCCCCGCTCGTGGCGGAAGGGCAGGGCGCGGCCCACACGACCTCAGAACACCATTTTAGAGCGCAGAAGCCGGCGATCGGCGCTGTCACGGCGCCCGTCACTTTGCACCTGCGGCAAGGCTCGCCACCGACCGCCGTCCTGCCGGCACATCGTCCCAGCCTCTGGGCCCCCATTCCAGGCAGTGCGCTTCCTGCATCGACAAAGCTGTTGTCTAGTTTAGGGCCAATAACCTCAGACAATGTGCATGCGGTTCGGTGGGCGGCGACCAGCGCAGTCTCGCCACCGTGGCGTGACGCCGCCGCCGCTGGCGGCGTTTGTGTGGGGGCGTGTGCCACTTGTAAGTCGTGCAGGTAACCTCCGCTGCAGAGGGCAGCGCTTCTGCAAATTCGGTGCTGCTAGGCAGTGCATACTGAGACGAGGGCGGCGGCTCGGGTGCGCGCGTGCAGCGTGGACACGTGCGTGGACACGTGCCTTGACGGCCCGCTTGTGTGCCGCAGCAGGGCACGCCGTTGTGCATAGTTTGTGGTCTGAACTGCCACGTGTTTCTCAGACGGGCGCATCTGGCATGTGCCAAACGGCCCACACGCAGGCCACTGCCGCGCCTCGGCCGCTGTGGCGGGGGCGCTGTGGGCCCTCATGCAGGCTCTTGCCTCAATTTGAGGCGCGACACCAGTGCTCGCAACCTTTCTCACCCTGCGTTGGCGTGTTAAAGACAGCCAGACGAGGCACGCGGCATATTGAGCACGCGCCCCGTCTGCTGGCAGCCGCGCAGGGGCGGCGGGGGAGCTCAGCCCAGCCGCTCACAACACAGGAAGCAGTTGCAAGCGAAACCCTTGCGCCGAGACGCGGTTCGGCAAGCCTGGTGGTGCCGCCCAGCGGCGGCCGTCCCAGCAGCGGCAGGCGGCAGCGGCGGCAACAGCAGCCCGCATGTGCAGATCAGCCATGGCGCGGCAGCACCGCACACTCTGCGCAGCTGCGCTGTGCCTCCTGTCCTTGTTAGGGGGCGCTGCCGGCCAGGTGGAGACGCCAGCCCTAGCACCCGCCCCAGAGCCAGCCGCAGCAAATGGGACCGTGCTGAACAGCACTGCGAGCCAGCAGCAGCTGCTCACCTTCTGCGTGCCCATGTGGCAGCCGCTGGTGAGTGCCTTGACAAACAACAGGAGTGCGTGCTGCAGCGTTTGGAGTTCGCAAGCCAGAGGGCGCCTGCAGTGTTGCATGGCTGAAGCACCACCGCGCTAGCCTCTACGTGCCGCTTCGTTGCAAACTTGCGCCGCCGCGCCGCGCCCCTCCTGCCCCTGCCAGTCCATCTGCGACCCTTCGCAGCCCAGCCAGAACTTCACGGGCTACGACATTGAGCTCGTGAGAAGCGCAGGTGGGTGCTGCGCCCGGTCAGCATGCAATGGTATCGTGCCGCGCCCGGTCAGCATGCATTGGATGGGCCACCACGGGTGCTGCACTCGCCCCGGCGGGCAGAGCGGCTGTCGCTGAGGATTCAAGCTGGGGGCGGCACCGGCCCATGAGGCGAGAGTGCAGTGCGGCCGCGCAGAGGCCTTGCTTTGCAATGGCAGCAGCCAGCGGCACCGCTGGCGCAGCGTGGCTGCAGGCAGACCCGGGATGCCGCGTCTAAGACTGTCACCGTCACTCATGCTGTGCAGCCAAGGACTTGGGCCTTGTGGAGGGGAAGAATTTTCAGTTCAAGGCGAGCTGGCGGCTGGGATGCATGCCTACTGCTGCAGCATGTGAGCCTGGCGTGGCAGTGTTGCCGAGACAGGGCCACCCTGGCACTTACCCTCATTTCCCTGCAGTGCGTGGACTTCTCCACCCTCATATCCTCGCTGACCAACGCCAGCGGGCCCTGCTCCGCCTCCACCGGCGGAGTCAGCATCACCAGTGAACGCGAGCAGGCGGGGATCATGTTCACATGTGAGCGGGGCAGGGCGGAAAGGCAGAGGCACCGGCCGCGCATGTTCAGGTGCACGCACCACACTGCTTACGAGACGCTGCTCAAGTTGGCGGCAATACACCAAAGGCGCGATTGGCAGGCGCCACAGCACGCTGGCAGGCTGCCCAGCAGGTTGCCCACCCTTCTTAGCTATCCACCAGGGCCCCTGATTGGCTGCCCTTGGTTTGGTGCAGATCCCACCACCAAGTTGAGCCTGGGCATCCTGGTTCAGGCAAGTGCTGGGCAAGCTGGCTGGGGCTGGGTGCCAGGGGCATTTCAGGCTGCGCCGGCAGTGCTGTGTACGGTTGCCGTCCTCCCGGCAGTGTGCCACGCCCGCTCTAAAACTTACCAATACCGCTGCCTTCCTTCCCAACTGTACCGCTTGACAGTCGCACCAGACGTACAGCGGCGGCTGGGGCTTCACCCGCCCCTTCAGCTGGAGCCTATGGCTGGCCCTGCTGCTCACGCTGTGAGTGTGGCAACGGCGGCTGTGAGCACTGTTTGCTGCATTGTAGTTGCAGTCGAGCTGCGCTGCAGCAGCAAGCCCGCACTTTGTCTCACTCGGTTGCTACTTACCCACCCCCTCGCAGCCTCATTTTTCCAGTCATCATTTTTTGCATCGAGTTCTTCAGCCTGCGCCGCCGCATCCACCGGTGCGTGCCTGCAGTTGTGCAGCTGCTGTAAGAGGAACAGCAAACGTGCACGCCTCTTCACATGGCATGGAGGTGCAGCCTGGGTGCCTGTGCACCGCGCCCGGCACTCTCCCGCACTGCGTTCCCTGGCTGCACATTGGGCCCCCTGCTTTGCTTTACACAACTCTCCCGCCCCACAGCTGTTGCCCTGCTGCCTCACACAACCCTCATGCCCCAACATATTTCCCCCAGGGACGATGTTCGCCCGGGCATCATGGAATCCAGCTGGCGCTCAGCCCTCACCCTCATGCTCTTCGATTCATTCATGGTCACCAGCCTGGGCGCCCGAGTGGCGGTGCTGGCCTTCATGTTCCTGGTGGGTTGCTGAGGACTAGGTGGTATCCAGGGTTTGGTCTGCCTCCTGGCCTGCCGCAGTGCCACCTCCCTGCTACCTGCTGCCGATCTCTAACTGCGGCTGTTGGTGGTCACAGTGTGCTGCCAGCTCGTTTTGCTTTTTATGCAGCTCCTCACTTGCCCTCCGACAGCCGCCTGCGCTCACTTTTCAGCATGCACCCCCACGGGTGTGAGCGCTTGCTCAGGTAACGACATGCCGCCCCGCCCCAACTCATCATCCCTCCGCCCCTCCCCGCAGGCGCTGCTGGTCACCTCCACCTACACCGCCAACCTGGCCGCCTTTGTCACGGTGCAGTCCATCAAATCGAGCATCACGAGCGTCGAGGTGCGGGGGGCAGCTGGCATTGCCACCTTGTGCTGACCAGCTGGCAAGCCCACCTCCTGCCCCGCTGGGCGGCACAGTTGCACCGTATGCGCTGCTGCGAACACACACCGCCAGCAATGCCAGCCGAGCTTTGAGGTTGGAGATCCCAGGCGATGCCAGTTGGTTTCAGTTCGTATCGGGTATTTGCCCATTGGTACTGCGCAGGACCTGCGAGGCAAGGCGGTGGGAACTTCTCCCATTTACATGGACCGCCTGAGGAAGGTGGGTGGAGGCCATTGCAGCATCCCTTCCAGCTCTGTTGCCGAGGTGCCGATCTGAATGGCTGGTCTGGGCACACTAACAAACAGCGCACTGGCCAGGCTGATTAGGAGCTGCTGCCCCCTGCTGCCTCGCTCTGGCCGGCGCTGCATGCATGCCTGCTCTATTCCCTTGCCGCCTGCAGTACGGCCTGCAGCCCACTCCCTACCCCTTCAACAGAGGGTCTGATTACCTGGTATGGAGGTGAGCGGTTTGACAGGGCATGGGCAGGCAGGCAGAGTGCTCTGCTCAGCGCAAACACAGGAAAGCCACCCCACCCCCAACTTGGGTTGAACCGGTTGCCCTGCACTTGGCAGCACCCCCTGGGCGCACACATTCTTGCTCAGCTGCTCGTTTGGCCCCCTGGCTCAATGTTATTGCCCTAAAGCAGGGACCTTGTGGCGTCTGGGGAGCTGACGGCAGTGGTCCGAGACCTGCCCTCCCTCCAATGGCAAGTGGTAGTTGGCTGGTGCGAATGGCGGGAGCGGACGAGCGCTCGCCCTGTGCCGTAACTCCGACAGCTTGGTGGCAGCCCAAAGGCTGCTGCGGCAGTGCACATTTCTCACCACCGTTACCCCTGTGCCCTCCTGCCTGCCTGTGCAGGCTGGCCGACACAGCTCCCAGCTGCGACGTCACCGTGCTTGCACAGACGCTGGAGCCCTTTGACTGTGAGCTTCTACCTGCTGGCACAGCAGTTGTGTATATATGGGGGCACGCCTGCCGCTCTGCAACCTGTCTGCCGTGGCGTGTGAAATGCAGCCTTGGGTGGCCCGTACAGTCTGCCTGTGTGGAGTTGGCCCCTCCCCATCCTCCTCCTGCCCTACCCACGCCCGCAGACGGCATTGCCTTCCACGCCAACAGCAGCGATGCTCTGGTGGATGAGTGGAGCAGTGCGGTGCTGCGGCTGCAGGAGGGCGGCACGCTGAAAGAGCTGTACGACAGCTGGATCACGTCGCCGGGCTCAGGCTGCCAAACCGACAGCCAGGTGCGGCGCACCTCTAGTTTTGGGTGGCAAAGCTGCTGTGCATATGCTGTGCATACACTGCGCAGGCGTGCGCGGGCATGGTGGCGTGGACCCCCCATCCACCAGCCCTGTTTCCAGCCATTGCACCATTTCAACAGTCTGCCAAAGGCTGCTCGCTGCCTGCCTGCCCTGCAATCGCCCACAGGTGAACCAAGGCGCTCAGTCGGTGGCGTTCAACGATCTGTATGGACTCTGGATAATTCTTGCCACCGGCATTGGGCTGGGCACGCTGCTCATGATTGCGCAGCGCACGATGCGCCGGTACCAGAAGCACCACAGCATGCGGAAGGTCGGCGAGGGCGGGGGCGGGCCGTTGGACGGTTCCCCTCTGCCCGAGGGCCGCCGCCCGCTGCGCCTGCTGTCCGCGCTGCGCGCTCTGCCCCGCAGCTCGGCCATCAAGTGGACCGCTAGCGGCGGGCGCAGTGCCCGCAAGGGCGGCAGGGCGAGCAGCAGCCCCGCCAACGGCGCAGCAGGCTCGGCAGGGCCAGCCGTTGCCAGCACGCTTCGCACACCGCGCACGCCTGGCGTTGCTGCTGACCTGGAAAGCCAGGTGACCGCCGAGCCAAGCAGCGTGGACTCGCCCTCCCCTTCAGCCGCCTCCTCGCCGGTGCGGCCGCCGGCAGCCGGCCAGGCGCAGCAGGCGCAGCAGGGGCTGCAGCATAGCCCCAGCGTGCAGCGCACCACGGCGCTGCAGGCGGTGGACAGCATCTATTCGGCCGTCAAGTGAGTAGGGTTTGGGGAGGGTGTGCGTGTTTAGAAGTGCTGCTGTGTTGAGTGCAGCTGGGCAAGCAAGCATTGTGTGGTAACCAGACTCCCCGTGCTGCCGCGGGTGTGCAGGTGGAAGAGCGTCCTGCGGCAGGGGGCGCGCCCGCAGACTGAAGGCGAAGACTGAACTGAACGAGCGCAATGAGCGTTCTTATCACATACACGTGTGCAACTGCTTGACAAATAACTTGAAATGCATCATGTGGTGCACAAACCCGTTGGGCCTCGAGCTCGCGCTCAGCGGCGGCAGCCGCTAGGGCAAATCAGGACGCGGGCTGCGGATAATCGCAATTCTAGAACCACAGGGGCTACCGCTTCACATCAACGTGTAGTTGGCAGCGACACCGGCCTTTTCGTGCGACTCGCCGGCGCTCCAGCTGCCTCAACCCTGCGCGGCGACTTGCCGTCGGGGCCGCCCTTCAGCAGCAGCTGCATTGGAACGGCGCTGGCAGTGGCCGGCTGCGGCCGCGAGGCGCTCCGCCCCAGCCTGAGCGGCAGCGGCGACGGCGCCGCCGGGGGCAACTAAGCGGCCTGCCGCAATCGCAGCAACAGAGTGCCTCATGCTGTTCCAATATGAAACCGTGGCACCAGCTCGCTTTAGCTGCCGTCGTTTTCTTGGCAGCAGCCACCGGGGCGGCGGGGCAGCCCGGCAGCGGGGCGCCGTCCCCTGAAGCCGCCCCGGCAGCTGACAATGGCACGCTGAGCCGGCAGAAGTTTCTGACGATCTGCGTGCCGATGTGGCGGCCCCTGAGCATCTGTGACCCGGCACAGCCACCCAGTGAGCCGTTTGCCCCTGGCCAGTGCACTGCAGGCTGTTGGGGATGGCACATTGTGAATGGAGCGGCTGCCGCTGCCGCCGCCGTCGCTGCCCGGCCCTGGATATCCTTCCTTTGCACTCACACGTCATCTCTACCTGCCCAGGCAACTACACGGGGTACGATGTGGAACTTGTCCGCAGCGCAGGTGGGTGGCACACTCAGCTGTCTGGATGGGCCAGGCCGGCTGCTTGCGGTCCTTTTGGTACTGCAACAGTCCTACGAGTGTCGGAGCTTGGTTTGCGCGTCGCAGTTTGCATCTAGCGCGTGCAGGGCTGCCCACCTGCTGACCCGCCCACCCGCCTGCCTGCCGCTGCTATATCTGTGTGTTTATTTCCATGCGCAGCCAAGGACCTGGGGCTGGTTGAAGGGAAGGACTTCAACTTTTCGGTGCGCCCAGTGCAGCGCACAAAGAGCTTGCACGGTCTGCTGGCATGCTGTGCTTGGCTGCGCGTACAGCTGCTACGCAGCGCCTGCCGTGTCGCAGCCATAGCTGGCCAGTAGCCTAAGCACCTTCCACCATCCCATCCATGTATATGCCCACCCCTTGCTTCCGCTGATTCCTTGCAGTGCATGGGCTTTTCAACGCTCATCTCATCACTGACCAACGCCAGCGGCCCCTGCTCCGCCTCCACCGGCGGAGTCAGCATCACCAGCGAACGGGAGCAGTCTGGGATTAAATTCACATACCCCACATACAAGCTGTCGCTGGGCATCCTGGTGCAGGTGCGTTAGGCAAGGCTGGGGGTGCCACTCAGGTGGCGCAGCAGTTGGCTGGGGGTGCCGCAGCGGTAGCAGGCTGAGCCACGCCCAACATGCGTAAGGTGCTGTGCGGCTCGCGCTTGGCGCTGTTGAAAGACCGAGGTGCTCGCTGATGAGCTGAGCCCGCATATGCGTCTCCCCTGTTCCGCAGTCTCAACACACGTACAGCGGCGGGTGGGGCTTCACCCGCCCCTTCAGCTGGAGCCTGTGGCTGGCCCTGCTGCTCACGCTGTGAGTGTGGCATCATGCTGTGGTCATTGCTTGGGGCGGGCGGCTGTAGCCCTTAGACGAAGCACCCATCTCACGCCACGCACAGGACGCTGTGCACAGGGCGGCAGGCCACCCATATTACTGCTGGTCTGCAGCAGCTAATGCCCACCTTGGCTCCCCACAGCTGCTCACCGTTTGCCGTCTGCAACTGCACAACCGTTCATCTGCAGGCTCATCTTCCCAGTCATCATCTTCTGCATCGAGTTTTTCAGCCTGCGCCGCCGCATCCACAGGTGCGTATGTGTGTGCAGCTGCTGAACAAAAGCAGCAAGAAGTGCATGCTGGATGGGACGACTCTAGCCGCAGCAAAGCCCCAGCAACTGGGGTCGATTGCTGCACGTCAATGCTCAGGTAGGGGCGCATGCAATTCAACTGTCTGGCTTGCCGACTGCCCTCCTCCACTTTCCTCCAGGGACGACATCCGGCCGGGTATCATTGAGTCAAGCTGGCGCTCGGCCCTCACCCTCATGCTGTTTGACTCGTTCATGGTCACCAGCCACGGTGCCCGAGTGGCGGTGCTGGCATTCATGTTCCTGGTAAGCTAGGGCAGTGCCGTTGTGGAGTGCACATCCACATTTGCACTGAAAGCCTTGCCAGTTGGCCTTCTTTTGCGCTTTTGCTGGCGTTGTTGCAAGCCGAGTGTGTCACACACCTTGGTGAGGCTTCAAGCAAGCTGTTTGAGATTGCCTCCCAGGTCTCACCGCCGCTTGTTCTGCCTTGACCATTGCTGGAGTGCAGGCGCTGCTGGTCACCTCCACCTACACCGCCAACCTGGCCGCCTTTGTCACGGTGCAGTCCATCAACTCCAACGTTCAGGACGTGGCGGTGCGCTTTGTTGTGCATGGATGGCAATGTGGGGTTGTAGCCGCGCCGGTGTGGCGCATGGGCAGCATATGGCTGCAGCAGGATTTCCCTGGGGGTTTCCGTTGCCCTGTTGTAGCACAGGGCAGTAGAATCCATCATGTGTGGGTTCTACGGCTGTTTGCCTCTGTGCAGGACTTGCGAGGCAAGGCTGTGGGAACCTCACCCATCTATGTGGACCGCCTGAGGAAGGTGCGCAGCTTGCGCCAAGGCTGTGCTGGACACTGCGAAGCACGAGCGGCTGCGAAGAAGGGACGGTTTGCATTTGAGCTGCTGCTTTGAGCTGGCCCGTACAGCAACACTCGGCTTAATAGTCTGAGCCCAAACAGACGCTGCGCGTTCCAGCCAACCCTCTGCCCTGCTTTGCAGTACGGCCTGCAACCCACTCCCTACCCCTTCAACCAAGGCACCGACTACCTGGTTTGGAGGT
>VFQQ010001580.1_pt1 | contig 30504 bp, 30 predicted proteins | sample 3512341 | NCBI WGS metagenome assembly VFQQ01 (sample SAMN10412373, study PRJNA504923) | tailings metagenome | isolation source: Relicate 2 Philex TSF1 revegetated site | place: Philippines: Tuba, Benguet | collected 2017-08-29
ATCATCAGTTGAACAATTTACGAACGACCTAAACGGCGATGACCGGACAGTAGTGGGGTCGATGATGTATCTGGATAACGAGCTACTTCGTGTTCATGGGGAAAAAAGCTGGGGAACCTCCAGCTTCCAGTACACGGCCGAGGGACGATGGCAGACGTTCCCGGACATCGTGCCGCCGAGGCTCGACGATTCCGCAAATCCTCATAACCAACATGCCGCGTTTTTTGAGGCGATACGCGACGGGAACCGACTTGCGGTCGACGCGATCGAGGGGCTGTGGGACATGCAAGTGACGGATGCCGTCTATCGCAGTGCGTCCGACGAGAATTGGGAGGACATATCGTATGCCTGAACCGCGCGTCATTGTTGTAACAGGTGGAACCAAAGGACTCGGCCGCGCCGTCACAGAGGCGTTCCTCGGCAGGAACGACAAGGTATGGATGCTTTCCAGACATGTTCCGTCGGACCAGATGTCGTCGCCGCAACTCCGCCATATCGTGGCGGACGTGCGCAATCGAGCCGAGCTCGACGCCGCTGTCAGTATCATCCGTGCCGAATCTGAAGTAATCGATGTTTGGGTCAACAACGCGGGTTTTGGCAGGCCGGTGCCTTTTCACGACGCAGCCAACAACCTATGGGACGAGATCTTCGCGGTGAACTTCTGGGGCAGCGTGCATGGTGCGCGGGCGGCGCTGGCGGCGCTTCGGCGACCCGGGGGCACCATCATCAATATCGCTTCGGTCGCGGGCCTCGTGGCCCCGCATGGGCACTCGGCCTATGCGACCGCCAAAGCCGCGGTGATCGGGTTGACCCGGGCGTTGGCGGTGGAATACGCTCGGGAGGGTATTCGAGTAAACGCACTCGCTCCCGGGCCGCTCGATACTGAGGGTTTTCGCGCCGCGGGTGGCGATCCCGCTAAGCGGGCCGAGAGTATTCCGACGCATCGCATGGTCCTTCCGCAGGAAATCGCCGCGGCGTGCCTGTTCCTGGCGGACCCGGTCCAATCCCTCACGGGACACACGCTGGTGCTCGACGGCGGATCCCAGGCCGCCGGTTGTTATGTGCGGTCGGGGTGATTGGGGCGGTCGCAGACAACGCAGAGCCGGGTGGGGTGGAAAATGCGCCGCGAAATGACGGGGGATCGTGATGGCGGTGGCCCGGGGGACGTTCGCTACGAAAGTGATTTAGGAAGTACTTACCTGCTTTCGTAGCGTCAAAAAGAGGATGGCCGAGGCGGCAGCGGGCACGAGCGTAAGGGTCAACAGAACGGCCTGTTGACTTTCATTCATTAAGCAGACGATCCCCATTAGCGCGGACAGGGCCGTCAGGCTCCATGCAGTCACTTTTGCCGGCAGCTCTGAGGCCTCGGATTGAGGACGTTGTTTGCTACTTTGGGTGAAGGCCTGGAGTGCAAGCCAGCCTTCGTTTACCCGTCTTGAGATTAATTCCTCGATCGAAAGGACCAACGCCGGAACGAAGACCGCCGCCGTTGTTTCCACGGCACGCAGATTTGCGCGAGTCCAATCGACCATAGAAGCGTCGTCGCCGGCGGTGAGAAGCCAGCTGTTTTCGCGGAATCCAAACTTGATGGCGCCACTGACGGCGAAACCCAGGCCGACGCTCAGCCAGATAGCACGCTTGCCGATCCGCTTCGAAAAAAGCCCCCAGATCGTCGGGAGCATCAAAGGCCCGATCACCAACGCGGCAATGCTCAAGGCGACTTCTTGGGCGCCTCCGAAAACCGGAACCGCCATGGCTCCTGCGACCATCATTGCGCCAAGCGCCAACACCACCACGCGCCCGACTGTGATCAAGTGCTTCTCTGTCGACCGGGAGGGGAAAAATCTTGCATAAAAATCGCGCGTCAAAACGCCCGAAAACACGTTCAGCTGCGAGTCCACCATGCTTGCGGTGGCAGAGAACATGGCCGCGATCATGAGGCCGATCATTCCTGTTGGCAGGACGTACTGACAGGCCAGAATATAGGCTTGCTCGGGAGGAGCGGACGAGTCGATAACTCGGTAAATCATGGGCGGAAGCATCCAGATCAGCGCGCTGACGATGTAGAGAGCGCCAAAAAAAAGAGCCGCTTTTTTTGCGTCTTTTGGGCGCGGTACGCACAGGTACCGCTGGGCAAACGCCCATTCCCCACCCACGCTCGCGAATTGAATCACTGTCCAGGCAGCAAGAAATATCCAGGTGAAGCCTGCCGCGACAGGCGAAAAGAATCCGTCGGGAGCCTTCTCGATGAATTGTCCGATTCCGCCGACTTCACTCAAGCACAAGGGCACGACCAGCAGTACGCAGAGAGATAGGGCGAAAAACTGCAGCACGTCTGTCATCAAAACCGCCCATAGCCCCCCAATGATCGTATAGCTTACCACGAGGACGCCGCATCCCGTTACGGCCCAGGCTACGGACAAGTGCCCGGTAACGGGATCCCGGAAGGGGGCTCCTTCCGGCAGGGGAATCAACGCGCAGAGAATCACCGATACGGAGTAGAGTGCCACCGAGATGGCGATCAATTTTGAGAAGAGGTTGACGACTGTATAGAAGCGGACGGAGTTTCTTCCAAAGCGGAGTTCAAAATATGCCGCCGCGGAAGTTACCCCGAGGCGTTTCCAGCGTTCCGCGACAAAAATGCCTACAAACAGCGCTGCCAGACCGTTACCCGCGCAAATTGTCGCCCCCACCAGTCCCCATTTATAGGCGATTCCGCCCCATACGACAAAGGTGCCGGAGGAGAACATTGTCATGTAGGCGGATAACCCTGATACCCACCACGGCGATTCTCCACCCGCGATGAACATATCGTCTGAGTCCTTGATTTTCCCCGAAAACGCAAAAGCGACGGCCAGAACGCCGAGCAGATAAGCGAAAAGCATTGTGTAATCGAGGGCGTTCATTGCTGGGGGACTTGAAATTCACCGGCGTAAGCAACCGGTATCGGTGGATTCTTTCCGGGTCCATTAACGATCTGTTTTAAACAGAACGTCATAATTAATTAGACATGTTTGCGATGTCGTTTAGGCTTCCCGCGCATGAAAGCGCTAACGATTTCCGACAGGGAGGAGATGATCTTGGCCTTGCAGGACGAGATACGACGCAGCCCCGATGCGCGCTACGACCATCGGCTGCATGCGGTGTTGCTGGTGGCGGAGGGAATGAGTTGTCGACAAGTAGCCGAGACACTCGGGGATTCGCATGGTACAGTCGCAAACTGGGTGACCCGCTTCGAGAAGCACGGCTTCGCTGGCTTGAACGATCAAGAGGGGCGAGGGCGGCGATCTCGATTGGGTCGGGCCGAAATGAAGCAAGTGGAGAGTGCGTTGAGGAAGAGCCCGGCCGACTATGGATTGGCAGCCCACCTCTGGGACGGCCCTCTGCTATCGAGCTTTCTGGAGAAACAGTTCGGCATCGTTCTGAGAGCTCGACAGTGCCAGCGACTGTTTCGGAGACTCGGGTTTCGCCTGCGCAAACCCCGGCCGGAAATTGCTCAAGCCGATCCGCTGGAGCAGGCCATAGTAAAAAAAACTCCGGCGCCTCGCAGCAAATCGTAGGGTCGATCTCTGGGCTCTGGACGAAGTCCACTTCCAGCAGCACGGTAGTCGCTGTCGTATGTGGGTGCCTCCGGAAATCCGCGATCCGGTCTGCCGCCACGCCCCGACTCGCAAGACAATCAGCTACTTTGGTGCAGTGCGTGTCCGCGACGGTCGCCTGGTCACTTCCAAACCGGAAGGCCGATTCGATGCCCAAACCTGCTGGACGTTCATGCGTAAACTGCGTCGGGAAAGCCGCCGTACCGGCCGACGTGTCGTTGTCATCATCGACAACGCCAAATACCACCACGCCATTCTTCATGCCGAATGGCGACGCAGACAAAAGCCCGGCTTCGTCCTGCTCTTCCTCCCTCCGTATAGTCCCCAACTTAACCCGATTGAACGTGTCTGGAAACTCCTGCGGAAACTTTGGCTGCACAACCGACACTTTCCGACACTCGATGAACTCATCGAAATCGTCGACGCTCAGTTCACCGTCTGGAACCGTCCAAGCGAGGCCTTGCGTCGCCTCTGTTCTGTTTAGAATCATGTCTAATTAATTATGACGCCGTGTTTAGATTGTTTGGGGAACCAGCGTTGGAATCCGGGATGTTTTAGGGATGCTTGGTAGGAAGTAACCGTCCGCGCAACTGATTTGGGGTGCAGTGTCGTTCTCTTACCAAATAGCTGTCGGAAATCGCCTAACCAGGTCAAACCGGGAATCTCAAATCGTCACTGGTCCGCCGAAATGTGGTCGGGGCACGTAGTGGTTATTTTCGGGCCTACGAGTCCTCCTCCCTCAAGCGCATGCCTTTCAGTATCCAGCTGAGCGATTCGAAACAGGTGCGAACGGCCCCCGGTTCCGGACCGTAACGAAAGCGCAGGCCCGGAACCGGGGGCTATTCGCGGAATCATTCTTCCCACCCCGGAACCGATGGCCAGGTCGCGACGGCGTCTTGGCGGGGTCTCCGGGTCGAGTCGGAGTTACTCCAACTTCGTTACCTCGAGGCATTCGAAGATGACCAAAACGCAGCCCGTTTAAGCATTGCCGCTCTCGAAAGGGAGCGGCTCTGTCGTACCCGCCATCCTTTCGCTTTCTATGGAGAGTCAATGCCCACTTGCTCAAGTTGATCGCCGCCTCGCTGATTCGCTACGGCTTTGGATAGCGGCAAGAAATTCTTACTTCGATCCCGACCTATTCCGAACCAACGTTCAATCGGCCATCCAGTCACTTCGTAGCGTTACTTGGATACTTCAGAGCGAAAAGGCGAAGCTTTCGGGATTCGAGTCGTGGTATACGGCGAAGCAGGAGGCGATGAGGGCTAACCCGATCTTGAAATGGCTCGTAGATGCACGAAATAGGATTGAGAAGCAGGGAGATTTAAAAACTCGAAGCACGTTGCGGGCGACGACTTATTTCGGATGGCTTCAGTCTCACGTCTATGAATCTGATCTGCCAGTCCCATTTCGCACCGCTGACATCGCGAAGCGACTCGGCGCGAAGTCTTCGACGCTCGGGTTTCCAGATGGCACAGTCGTCCGCGTGGAAAGGCGTTGGGTCGAGGCCGAGCTTCCAAATTCTGAAATCTTAGAGGCTCTGACCTACGCCTACGAACACCTTCAGTTACTGTTATACGAAGCGCACGGGCTCCTTCCGAACCCCTTCCTCGGAGGGTGTAGTTTTCAAGAGAACATCCGCTTGACGAACTTTTTTCTGCCGGACGAGATGCTGCACCCTTTCAACCGGCGGCAGTGGGTGGACGCGAAGGTTGGATCGGTAATCGACCTCGGCTTTGGCACGCAAAGCGCGATGGTGAAAGAAGCGGCGCAAAAAGCCAAAGAGCGCTATGGCGACGTGTTCGCCGCGACTGTACCCATGGCCGACGTTTTTCGTTCGGAATGTGAATACTTTTTCTCTGCGGCGAAGCAGATGCTGGTGCGCGATGGCCATCACATTTCGACCGCAATCTTTAGGAAAGGCTTTCAAACTCAACTCGTCCAATATAACCCACCAAGTCGGGCGGGGAAACATGCCTACGTTCGGGAAATCGCGGACTTGGCGCGCCGGCTCGAGGCAAACTACGTCATCCTGATCGGCGAAGTTTGGACAGCATCTATTCCGATTCCGCGCGCGGGCGTAGAACTCGTTCATGCCAGTGATGTGCCGAACCGAGGCGAGGCTCTAAGTTTGCACGGGATCAATTGCTCGGGAGAAGAGATCGACATTAAATGTGCGTTCACGCGCGAAAAAGATATCATCATTTTCGGCACTGACGAGGTCGCCGATGGAAGTCGCGTCAACATGATGGACCCATTTCGTGCGATTTGGAGAAAAGATGCTCCAAAATCTTGAAAGCCACTTGGCCCCGCCACTTCGGAACCACGCATTTGATGCGCTGCTGAATGTCGTCGAGCGAGTCAGCGACTCGCTTCGTGTCGAACCTTGTTCGGCGTTTGATGGCATGCCCCAAAGCTGGGTTCGTCTCTCTTCGCCTCAGGCCCGAGTGTGGCGTTTGCCCCGTTAGGGCACACTCCCCCGGTCAAAGGTCGGCCCCTTTAGACGTGCCGTTCCCTACAATTTCTTGATGTCCTCAGTCCCGTCCGCGGGGTGGTGGATGGCTGCGCCTCCCGCAAGGTCCGCGATGGTGAAGATGGAAGGGGGCTCCAGGGCCCGCCGACAAACCTTCGACCGGCGGCCGGGGAAGCGGCCGCCGGTCGAGTCGGAGTTACTCCGACTTTGCCTCGGCGAGACGTTCGAAGATGAACGTGTGGGCCTGGTCGGCGAGCTTGGCGACCAGCGGGAGGTCGTCGCGACCGAAGCTGTCGGTATCGTGGTAGTTCTTCGCGTCGTCCCGGTAGGTGCGGGCGAAGGTGACGACGTAGAACGTCTGGCGATCGGCTTCGTTCGCCCACACGGCGGCCTTGATGCGACCGAGGCGGAAAGTCTTGACCGGAAGTTTGGAGCCGGTCGCTGCGGTTTGGGTGGAGGAGGCGGAGTTGGATTTCGAGGGCATGGTATTTCTTGTTTTTCGAGGAGCGGGATTGCTCTCTCGCCCAAAGGCGGAGGTGCCGGACGAACGGAGGTGGAGGGTGGGGGGATTCCTTCCAAGGAGGACCCAAACGAAGACCGCTCGCGCAGCGACCGTTCGGGCGAAGGGACCGCCAGAGAGAGCAAGCACGCGCCCGGAAAGAAGGAACCAGGACCTCGTCGACTCCGTTTCTCCGCACATCGCGGGATCTGGCTGTATCCGATCGATAGTTACGGATCGATGGGTGTGATGCGTGTGGGGATCCATGCTGTCACGTGAAACACCGGTAGCCCCGTTCGTTTCGGACGACGCGTTCCGCGAACACGAAGGTTGAGTCAACGTGGTCGCCTTTCCGGATTGGGCGACGACTAGACCTAAATGGATCTATCGATGAGTTCGCGGCGAAGCGGTGTGCAGTGCCGTCGGTGGCAGCATTTCCCTCGTAGGTTGCCAAATATTTGCTTGTACCGAAATTTGGGTAGAACCATTCATTTGCGATTTACATCCGTAGGCCTGTTTTCACCTGCCACGTACCCGGGACTTGCACCGCGCGATCCCGATGACGCCAGGAGTCGGCCCCTGAATCCAAGCGCCGCGATCACACCCTCGTTCCTCATGTACTTCATTACCTCCGCATTCTATTTCGGCTTCTGCCTCCTCGCCTCGTTCTTATTGCTCAGACAGGCGAACTCGAATCCTTCTCGTACCGAGCGTTGCGCAATGTCGGGGCGCCGAAAGGCGACTTGGTTCGCCGTCGCGATTATGAGCCCGACGCTGGCGCAGGCGCAAACCGTCGATCTGCGCACGGCGACGGAGTCGGGCAACGCGATCATTATGTACCTGAGCGGCGCCTTTGCCGCGGTCGGTATCGTTGCCGCCGGGGTTGCGATGATGACCGGGCGGCAATCGATCGCCAAGTGGGCCTTCGCTGGCGCCATGGTGAGCGGGCTGGCGTTCGCCATCGTCCGCACGATGTGGAGTAACATGGGCCTCGAGGCGGCTGATGTGGGTTCGTTCTAAACGTTTTCGCCGCGCATCCACCCACGCGATCCCAGAACGATGCATTCCGCTCGGCTCAACGAACACGACGCCCATCAAGGTGCGCAGTCTTCGGGCGAATTCCTGGGGATGTCGGGAAACTCCGGCTGGTACCTCTTGGGATCAGCCGGAGTCACCGTCATGATGGTGGTCTTTCTGTGGGGAGTTCTGGGTGTCTCGCTCCTGCTCTGCCTGCTGGTGGGCGTCGTCTTGTGCATGATGTCTCTGGCCTACGTTCTCATTCTGAAGAACAACCGGCCGGAGCATTACGACACGGACTTTTTCGAGTCTGCTTTGGTGGAGGCTGGCGTGCTTCCGTTTGTCTTTAGCCCTCGGGTAAAGCCCGCCACCAACCCGTTCCTGGTCGGTGGGCACGCATCCGTCGATAACATCAAGGCGGCAACCCGGGCATCGAGGCTGACGCCACGGGTCGGACTAAAATCCGGAGCGCCAGCAACGAGGCGGGCCGCGCCAGCGCCAACGGTGGCGTGGCGTGAACGCGAGGACCATTACGACTCCAAAGGCCTCTCCAAGAACGATCCGGAGCCAACGGAATCCGTTCCGACGCGCGACTGCGAGCACCTGCAGGAGCAACTGGCCGCAACCGAGGAACTCCTAGAAGAGGCCTACGCGGAGAGTGGGAGGCGAGACCTGTGAGAGTGGAGCCGGTCGACGGATACTTTGGCGAAGACATGATCGTCTTCGAAGGCCTGCATCGCGGAGGTTATGTCTCGCGAGGCTTCGAGATCGTGGCCCCGGATCTGGAACAAGCTGATCCGGTGCACCACAACGCCTTCGAGTCGGACCTCGTCGCGTTGCTTTCCGTGCTCCGGCCCGAATGGCGCCTGCAAATCCAGTGGACCACCGATTCGGACTACCGGGGTGCCCTCCAGCGCTACCGCGACGACACGGTCAAGTACTCGAGCAACGCGTGGAGCACCCGGCAACGCAACGAAAGGTTCGTGCGCTACTCGCGCCAGATGGAGGAGGGGCAGCTCAGACGGGAGCGACTTCGCCTCTACATCACCATGCCGGTCGATGGTGCGGTTGTTGGCCAGAATACCGGCCACGTGACGAACGAGGCCCTTCTCAGCGCCTATGCCGAGCAGTTTAACCAGACCGGGCACTTCCTTCAGGCGCTTTTTGGCGGCAGCGGCGGACAGGTCCGTCCCATGACGGACGAGGACCATTTTCGGCACTACCTTGAATTTCTCAACCCGTCGCTGCCGGAGCAACGGATCGCGGATCCTTTGGATTTCTTCGACCGCGAGAAGTCCCTCCAGGAAAACTGCTGGCTCGGGGAAGGCCGCCCGCTGGAGAAGCCTGATACCGGCTTCTATCTCGATGGATGCTATCACGGGATGCTCGTACTTAAGTCCCTCCCTAAGAGGACCTGGCCAAGCATCGCCTACGTGCTCACGAAGCTTGGATTTCGGGATTACGCGATCACGGTCAACGTCGAACCGGTCGACGTCGAGCAGCTGATCGAAAAAGAACAGAAGGAATTAAACCGCGTGGAAGGCGACTACGAGAGCCTCAAGAAGATCAAACTCCTAGCGGCGATGAAGACCAAGGCCGCGAAAATCGCCAGGTACAGCAACGGGGACAGTTCCCCCTATCGCATTCAGTACGTCCTTCGCGCGTGGGACCGAAACCGTGACGATCTTCGTTCAAAGCTCACGGCCCTGAAGGCGGCGATCGCCAGCATGGAACGTGCGCAGGCTTACGAGCCGGCACTCGAGCCGTCAGCGCGAAACTTCTTCTACTGCACCTGGCCCGGCTGGTCGTTCAGCCCGTATCGTTCGCTGTGGCATGAGTACGACGACGTTCTCGTCGCGAATATCCTGCCGTTTTCGTCGACCCCAGTCGGGCACATCGAGGATGCCGAGTTTATCTACGACGGTCCTAACGGGAACCTCGTCGGCGGCCGGACCTTCATCGGGGAAGGCGGAAGCGCGACTCCCCAGAACGCGGTCGTCATTGGCACCACGGGTTCGGGTAAAAGCGTGAACGTGATTGATATCCTCACGCAGACGGAGCCGTTCTTCCACTACACCATGATCGTGGAGGAGGGAGAGTCTTACACGACCTACGTCCGTACCGTCGACCCGACCGTTCAGCCGATCATCGTCCAGGCGAACGGCAAGCTCACCATGAACTACCTCGACACGCGCGGCCTGCCGCTGTCGGGACTGCACCTGAGCGCTGCTGCGGCGCTTCCGCTCCTCATGGTGGGGCAATCGAAGGATGAAGATCGTAACAAGCTGCGCCATGCCCTGCTCTCGAATGCGATCGGTCAGCTCTACGAGGACTTCGCGCGCTGGTATTTGAATCGGCATGCCGACGAGTGGTCAGCGCTCGCCCGCCGTGCCTTCGGCCTCGACGCCTTCCGTCGCGAGCGGCTGGGCCCGCAAGCGACCGACCTGGATGCGTTTCTTGCGTTCGGCGAATGGGAGTCCGCTCATGCGGACGAAGCGAACTCCTTCATCACGCGCGCCTCGGAAGGAGACGTGGTGCGGTTTGCGAAGGAAGGGGCGGGTGCCCGGCTCCTGCGGGATTTGGTTTTCTCCCGGGTGGCTCCGATCGATCAGCCCCAGCACGGGCATCTCCAGGAACTTCTCGCGGCCGAAGCCTCGGGTCCGCAGGCCGATGAAATGCGCTACCTCGCGACGCTGCTCGAACCGTGGTCGGCAGGCGGTAGCTATGGAGAGCTTTTCGATGGTGTTTCGAACGTAAACCTCACCGGGAAAATCGCCCATTTCGAACTTGGTTATATCCCCGAATCCGCGGAGGAGCTCAAGGCAGCCGCCGCCTTCTTAATCGCGAACTACACCCGCTCCCACATCATGCGGCTTCCGCGCGCCCTGCGGAAACGGAACATCTTTGAAGAGGTGGCGAGGTTCTCGTTGGTACCGTCAGGCAAAAAGGTGCTGAGGGAGTCCTACCAGCAACTCCGAAAGTACAACGTCTGGAACGTCGCGACCGTTCAGAATTACGAGCAGTTCAAGACTTCGGATGTACGTGCCGCGGTGCTTGGAAACAGCCGGATGCTTTTCCTCCTGCGTCAGAGCGACCGGTCCGACATCGAGGATCTGAGTAGGGACTTTCCGATTCCGGAAACCGTGAAAGACGCGGTCATGAGCCATCCCGAGCCGGAGAAGATCCTTGGCACGAAGTACTCGCAGTTCACCTACTACCACACGGACGAGCGTCGGCCGCTGATCGTGACGATGCGCAACGTGGCGTCTCGCGAAATGCTCTACTGCGCGTCCAGTTCCGGCGCGCACTTCGACGCGAGGCAGAAGGCACTTTCCGGCCATGCCGACATCGTGGACGCGATCATCGCGAATGCCTGAGTTAAATCGCACCAAACCCTCTCACGATCGAAATGAATCAATTCAAAAGCCTCCATATTTCTCCTATTCGCACAGCGGCCTTGCTGGCGGCTGTGCTGGTGTCCTCCGGCTGTTCCTCGACGGGCGGCGGATCGGCCTCGCGCACGCGGAACTTTGCCACCACCGCGGCCGCCACGGCCGCTGGTGCGTACATCGGTGCCCGGGAGGGTGACGGTAAGGCCCGCAACGCCGCCTTGGGAGCGGCGGTAGGTTTTGTTGCCGGCGAGACGATCAATCACTTCAGCGACAAGGCGCAGCGCGAGGCTTACCTAGCGGGCTACGAAAAGGGCCAGTCGGATGCCGTGAAGCAACAGTACTGGATCTCGCGCGAGAACCACCGACAGAAGGATGACTTGGATGACGACTACGAAGAGGGGTTTTACGAGATTCCCATCCCCGCGAGCGAACGCGACGGAGTGAGGCGTGAAGCGACGACGCGGGTGATTCGCGTGGTCATGCCGAAGGAGGGATCATGAAGCGGTTCTTCGGATACATCGTAATTTGGCTCGGCGGCGTCGCCATTAGCCATGCGCAGTGGGCGGTCTTCGACATCGCCAACCTGAAACAAAGTACGGTTAATTACGCCGCCCTGGTCGAACAGCTTTCGCGTCAGGCGACGCAAATCAGCAACCAAGTCCGCCAGATCCAGCAGTTCGAGACAGAGCTCAAGCGAATGGGCGATATGTCGACGGTGATGGATCTCGTGGGTTTCTCCGAGTTTCGGGCAGACCTCGACTTGGAATCAAAGATCAAGACGTGGGAGGATCGCTTGCGACGGGTCGACGGAAGCGGAGTCTTCGGCGATACCCGGGGAGGGATCTTCATCGAGGTGACGGCTGACTTTCCGGACTTTGATGGCGCGCGTGTCAGGCGCTCAGAGCAGTCCTACAAGCAATCCCACGACCTCATTCTGACGGTCGATGAGTTCAAGGTCGTGCAGGACGACGTCTACAAACGTCGTGCCGTTCTCAAGGAAGCGATCGCGCAGACGAGTGAGGCCATGCGTGCGGCGCCGACGGTGGCAGAGCAGGCGAAGCTGGAGGCCGTGCTGAAGGCGCAGTTCAACCAGCTTGCCTCCTTGGACGCGGAGATCGCGTTAAGTGTCGCCGAGGTGCAGGTGAAAGTTGCAGAGGCAGCGGCGATGAGTAACGCGCAACAAGCTGCTGAAGTTGAGACGCGGAAACGATACGCGTTGCAGGAAACGGCGAAGCTCAGGACGGCCTTCAAGCCGACCTATTTTTGCCTGCTTCAATATGTCACGGAACGAAAGTTGGCAGACTGACGTCCCTCAGAAGACTACCATGAAAACCTCGATTACAATCTACCTTGCCGCACTTTGTTTGGGTCTGTGCGGGTGCGCAGAGCAAGAGCCTAAGGCAAACGCCACGGAGGTATCACCGGAGGCGGCGGTTCAAGCGGAAGCAGCCCGCCAGGTGATGCAAGCCCTGCCAAAGGCATTTCAAACTCCGGATTACTTCAAAAAGAACGATCCCGCACCAGGTGCGGAGTCTCCGCAGAAAAAGTAACCGCAGTCTGATCTGACCCATGGCCAACGCACTCACGCTGGGGAGCATCCTTCCTACGTCCTATTTTGACGGGCTTTCGTCACTGTGGGGTGGGTGCGCCTACGTTGGGAGCGCGATGGTTGCTGCGGGGTTGGCTTTCCAAGTCGTCCAGGGGAGATCCGATGCCGGTACGTTTGTCTGGTTGCTGGCGAAGGTGATGTTGATCGGTCTCGCGACATTATTGCTCCGCGAATGGCTGCTTCGCCTGAATGACATCGTACTGAGTTTTGGCAGCATGATGGGCGTGAATCCGCGAGAGGTTGACGAGCGATACATCGAGTTTATCGCGGGCAAGCCGTCGCCGGAAGCGACCTCGAGTGTCTGGGACATTATCTGGGGCACAAAGTCGTTGGGTACGGCTGTGAGTTACGCGCTCCTCTGGCTGTTTGGATGGTTGTCGTGGGGAATTCAATACGTCGTAAAATTGGTGGGAGGGATCCTCCTGACGACCGGCTGGTCGTTGAGCCCAATCTTCCTGTCGTTCTTCATGATTCGCCCGATGACTGGAGTGGCCCAGCGGTATCTGATCGGATTGGTGGCCTTGGTCTTCTGGCCGTTCGGCTGGGTGATTGCTGCGGTTGTCACCAATGCGATGTTGCAGGCGGCGAGTGCTGCCAGCCTCGTCCCCGTCGTGGTCGGCGGCGGCGATGTCGCTGCGCCTGCGCTGACGGTGCTACTGATCGGAGCATGGATGCTCGTGAGTTCGATCCTGGCACCGTGGGTGACGACGAAGATCTTTCTAATGGGCGCCAATCCTGCTGCGGCCTTGGCCACAAGCATGGGCGGAGTCGCACAATCAGCGTTCGCGGGCGGGGTGGGGGCGGCCGTTGCCGTTGGCACCGCTGGCTTGGGCGGCGCGGCGATGATTGCGGCCTCTGCCACGGGAGCACTCGCAGCGGGAACAGAGTCGGCTGCCCGAGGGGGAGGTTCGGCGCGAACCACGGGGACGGCGATCGGCGGTCTCTCTGGTCTGTATGCAGGGAAGTTTTTGCAGCGGAATGTAGCTGCGACTGAGGCGACGGCGGCTGCTCAGGAACGACAGGCAGACGCCTCGGAACAGTTCGGCGCTCAGTTCGCTCAGCACGCCAACCGCTCCCGGCCACGACCCAACGCGCAACCGCACACCGCGGATCCGAATCAAGCTGCAATCGACATTGAATCCCATGACAAACGCATTTCGTAAAATTACCGAAGCGAAGGAACGGTCCGCCCGTGCAGCGGAGCGAATAGCTGCCGCGCAGGAGAACTTGGTCCGCAATTTCGACGCATTCACTCAGGTGCTCGATGGCATCGAGCAACCGGGCCCGCCCGACGCTGCAAAGGCAGGGAAGGTTTCACCACGAAAGCCAGAGGTGCGGAAGTGACGGCCGATTCAACTCCATCCACTCGTTCGCTTTTGCCCAAGCGGCAGCTGTTGGGGCGACCGAAGCCATCGTTGCTCGCCATTTTCGACCGGCAGCGCACGCAATCGCTCGTCTGGTTCCTCGTTGCGATTGCGGCTTGGGGTTGGGCGATCTGGGATCGGCAGCAGTTGATTGAGAAGCTCACGAGCCGGCGTGATGTGGTGGTGATCGACAGTCTCGGGACGTATTATGTGTCACCGGTCGTCGACATCCAGCATGCGAAGGACCTTCATGCGTTGCAGACGAAATTGGCGTGCAAGGCCCTGTTCGAGCGTAACCCCCTCGGGTTGGATAACCCGGAACTCTTTAAGCAGATGTTCCTCAGCGATGCCGCGCAAACCGCGCAGGCCGCCCTCAACCAAACCAAATCCGAGTTCGAGGCGAAATCGCTGCATCAGAAGGTGGAGATTGGCCCTCCGGAGATTCTGAGCGCACGGGACAACGCCTTCTATACCTCGGCCGACGTTCAGTTGATTCGCGTGGGCTCCTACCAAGGGACCCCGATCACTGAAGTGCTGCGGTACCGGGTGAAGTTCAAGTTCCTGGTGAATCCGGACCTTACTCGTAACGGACGTTTCCCTACGGCTGTGGCGGCTTTCCAGGTGGAGGCACTCAAGTCGTGAAGGGGCTTCTTCTGTTTAGCATTTTATGCACCACGGTAGGCATTGGGAAGATCCGAGCAGAGGCGATTCGAGAGTTTCCTCTTAACCCGCGTGCCGTGGTCGAACTCGATGTCTCCAACGAAGTGACAACGGTCGTGTTTCCCGGACCGCTCACCGCCATAGCGGGAGCCGGCATGTTGATCGACGATGGACGAGCCGGCCCTGAAGCCGAGGAAGGGGCGGCGATCCGCTTTCATGTCACCCACGCGCCGGCTTCAAACTTCGTCTTGGTACGGAGTCTGCGGCCCGACGCGACGGCAAGGCTCACCGCCATCTACAAAAACAACGCTTACGTCTTTGAGCTTCAGACGGTGTCGTTCGGATCGATCGCGAGCGCGATCCTCAACGAATCGAAGGACAGCACGGCTCGCCGGGTGGAGTTGCCGCCCTCTCCGGTGCGCTTCTCTCCGACGATCGGCCTGAGCTTGCTTGACCGCGCCCGCTCTTACCCGGTTCTCAAGGATTCACTCCCTCAGGCGGTCGACGGCGTTTCTCTCAGTGTCCAGAACAGGACGGTGCATGTGGGCGGCCTTCGCATCGAGGTGCAGGAGGTGTACCGCTTTTCTCGCGAAGACGCCCTGGTCTTCCTCTTGGAGCTAACCAACACGACGGAGTCCACGTTGGACGTCGCACCGAGCACGTTCGCGGTTCGGATTGCCCAGGAGCGATTCGGGCAATCGATCGCGAGCGGTCCCCGGGTCCTGGCACCGGGCACGAGAGCGGAAGCCGAGTTCGCGATCGTCGGTATGATCGACGGAACGCGCCACGATCTCAGTGCCGACAATGCATTTACGATCCTCATCAACACGACCCAGCGCAACGAATCGCTCGCGGCTTCTGGTGAGTCGGAGAACGGAGACCTTTCTCCCGAATGAATCCGCGCTCCGTCGGAGATTTCCTGAAGAGCAAGTTCGGGCTCTTCGTCGTGTTTATCGCGGTGTTGTTCACGGGCCTTTGGATTTACTCCGGACGGCAAACCGTTGCGCGAGACGCTGCGAGGCACGCGGCACCGGCAAAAAAGAGCGTCGAACTCGGTCAGGTACAGATTCCGTTGGACCAAGGACTCGAAAGTGGAGTTCCACAACAGGCGAAGGTGCCGACCACCCGGTCGATTGAAGGGAACAGCGAATCAGCTTCGCTCGTGCCCTTTCGCCCTACTGCACCTCCCCGAGTGAAGACCCCGCCAGCGCCGGCACCGACACGTGCAGCCTCGGAGCGTGGCGAAGAGCGCCCGCGCAAGACCCGTTTCGCCCCCATGTTGGCTGGGTATCAGGCACCCGCGCGAGAGCAGGAGAACGCACCTTCCGCGGACCCAACGGTGTTCATGCCCTTCGGAACGCTTCTTAAGTGCAAGCTCGTGAACACGGTGGACAGCGCCAACATCGACACTCCCATCATCGCGCTTCTGCTAGAGGACGTTTGGCAGAACGGGCAACGCGTTCTGCCGGCGAATACGCTGCTTCATGGCACCGCGAAATCCGGACGGTTGCGCGATCGGGTCAACGCCCAGGGCACCTGGCGGCTGGTATGGAACGACGGACGTGAACTCGCCTTCAATGGTGCGGCGTTGGATCGGGAGTACGACCAAGAGGTCGACGGATACGGGATTACGGATGGCTCGGCAGGCATACGGGGCCGTCTCTTCGCGACTGACGCTCTCCAGGAACTCAAGATGTTGGCCGCAGCTGCCCTGAGCGGATTCGCCCGCGGAACGCAGGATCGCACCCAAAATGCCTTGGGGACCACGATCACCGGGTCGGTCTCCAACGGTGTGCGCGAGGGCGTAGGCGAGGTGTTCGAACTCTATGCCCATCGGACGCTCCAAGAAATCGAAGAGCAGGGATACTTCGTGCGAATTCCCGCGGGAAAAGAGTTTTACGTGTACGTCCTTGAGACTGTCGACGCCGAGAAGGCGAGCATCGGGGGGCGGCGATAGTGCGCGTGCCCGGGAGACGTCTTCCTCAACTACAATGAGATTTAACACCCACTTCCTTTCATACCTCTGTGTAGCATCAGCGATCTCCGCGAACCCCGGGGATTCAACGAAGTGCCCGACACCAGAACCCGTTGCAGTGGAGGCATGGACTCCGTTGAAAGCGATGGAGACGGAGTACTATCTTGTAGGATACAGGGATCCCAAGCGTCCGCTCATCCGCCATGAAGGACACAAGGTTTATCGAAGGACGATGGTTCCGGAACAGGTAGGGCATAACGAGGTCTCCTCAACGCGCGTTCCTACCGCTGCACACGCGCCGCTCCCGGTGAGCGTCGAGATTGCAACCGAACTCGCCGCGCAACGCGGGTTGACGGAGGAAGTTCAGGCCTTGCAGCGTTCCATGGTGGAGACGGAGAAGGCGATGAGAGAGCAATACGCCGAACTGCTCCGACAGACGGCGTCCGTCCAGAAGCTGCGGGAAGAGCTGGAGATCGAGCGGAATCGGCTGCGCCAGGCACAAACGTCGGAGAACGCGCGCGAATCGACAACTGACATTTCGCCCAAGGCGACCGCTGCGCCATGGTGACGCCACTCGACTCTGAGCTCGAACGGCTGCGGTCCCTGTCGCAACGATTGAAGGCGGTCATCCGGGGGCAGGACGAGGTGATCGACCGCGTTTCGCAACGGCTCCAACATGGAGCCTTGGGACTGACTTCCCCCGGGCGCCCGAAAGCGAGCTTCATGTTCCTGGGACCGACCGGGGTGGGGAAAACCGAACTCACCCTGCGCTTCACCGAGGAACTCTTCGGTCCGGAGCGGGTGGTCAGGCTCGACATGTCGGAGTATCAGACGGCGGATCGGCTGGGCCTGCTGCTTGGTAACGAGACAGAGGCCGGGCGCATCGCCGAGGGTTTTGACCGATGCCTTGGAAGCGGTACGCTGCTCTTCGACGAGATCGAGAAGGCTCATCCGCGGGTCTTGGATATTCTGCTCCAATTGTTGGATGCCGCCCGCCTCACCACCGAAGGAAATCGCGTGTTGGATTTCACCAACTGGTACGTTGTCCTCACGAGCAACATCGGCGCGCAGCGGATCATGACCATGCGTAAATCAAAGTACGAGACGATGGAGCGTCTCGTCCGTCAGGATGCGCAACGCGAACTCCGTCCCGAAATCTTCGCGCGCATTTCCCTCACCGTGGTCTTCAACAAGCTGGCGTACGACGATCAGTGTGAGATCGCGGCCGGCCTGATCGAAAACGAGTGCCGTTCATTGTCGGACCGGGGATATGCCATCGCTTCCACTCCTGACGTTGCCGACGTGGTCATTCGGCGTGGCTACCACGAACGGTTGGGCGCGCGCCCAATGCGCGACGCGGCCGAATTGTTGATCCGGAATGCTCTCGCTGAATCGTTGCTCTCCGGCGGATCCGGCTGTGGAACGCTCCGCTCGAGCCGGGATGAACAGTCGCTCCAAGTCGTTCAGCCCGAGAAGTAATCATGGTTCCCAAGAGTGCAGCCCCGCGGGTGGTGGTCTTAAAAGCAGATCGGCTCTACGGAGACCTGATCGCCCGTCAGATCAGGGATTCGTGGCGAAGCGCGCAGGTCTCGGTCTTTCAACTGGGTTTCGACGCGCTCGATTCGATCCAGGCAAGCGTGCCGGACATGTTCATCACCGGCGTGAAAATCGACGACATGGATGGATTGGAGCATCTGGAGCCTTTCATTGAGACGACACTCCCCATCCTTGTTCTTACCTCCCGCCATGACCCGCGTACGCTGGAGCTGTTGCGGAATGTGCGTTTCGACGGGCTCTACGACGGCAACGCTGAAGGCTTGGAAAACCTCCCTGTGGCGATGCAAGAAGTCCTTCAACGCCGACTCTACGTCAGCCCGACGATGCTGCCGCACTTGAAGCGCCCACGAAACATCACGCTCGATACCCTCACCGAGAAAGAACAACTGGTCCTTTCGCTTATCGGCGACGGCACCGACGATCAGCAGGCCGCAACGCAACTCGGCCTATCGCCCCACACCGTGAACACCCACCGAAAATCAATCATGGCGAAGCTTAAGCTGCACCACAAAGGCCAGCTAATGCTGTACGCAATCCAGCACGGGTACATTCGCGTCACCGCTCAGCGAGTTTTTCGCCCAGGGTTTCAGAGAAAATTGGTAGGGAAAAGCCCGCGCGAGCGTAGCGGTTAACCCAAGTTACGCGGTTGGATAGGTAGGGAAAACGGTCCAGAGGGCGGCGGTTTCCCGGACGTTCGTGTCAGGGTTGAGCATGCTCGCGCGGGGTATGTAGTACCGAACTCCTCTATTCGGGCCCGGCCATTTTTGTGTGATACTCCGGCCATATTCCTGTGGCTTTAGTAAGTCCAAGTCGGTTCGCGACGTAGGCTCCAGCGATTGGCATCGTGCCGGACGGTACGCAAGCAGGGGTCGCCTCGTTCAGCAAGCTCGACGGGCGCGAGTTCGCAGCAATCGCGCGCCGCGAAACTTACCTGTCATGCCTGGGGGTGCCAATTGCACTTGAAAAAAACGTTTTAGCGATTGATGCTCGTCTCAGTGCTTCAGTTCTTAAAATCCTGTGCTGGTCCTGTACTCTCGCCTTGTTTCCACCTAGGCAACAGTGAGTCTTGCCTGACTGGTGTGGGCCATCGATGCCTCCCGCGTGAGGGAGATCAACTCCGAGTTTGCGACGAATGAATTCGGTGCCTGTCTACCCACGTCCTGCCTGCCTCCGATGAAAATCTGGATTGCAGGGGAAATTGAAGAGGTCAAACGGGCAGCAGCTACCGGCTTGGTTTCCGCTGTGGTGACGAACCCTGCGGTGATGGCGAGGTGGACCGCGCATGGCCAGAAAATGGAAGAGGTTTGCGCGGACGTTTGTTCCGTGACGGCGCTTCCTTTGTATGTCCAGTTGCGAGGTCCTACCACGGGCGATTTTTTACGAGAGTGGGAGCATTTGAGCAAAATTTCTCCGCTGCTGCGCCCTAAATTCCCTTCGACGCTCGATGGATTGGCAGCTACGGCCGCGGTGGCACGTGATGGCGGGGCGGCGTTGGTGACAACAGTGTGTTCACTGCCACAGGCGTACGTGAGTGCTGTTGCGGGGGCGACAGCGATCTGTCCCTACCTTGGCAGGCTGAACGATGCCGGTGAAGACGCGGCCACCCTTCTGCAAGACATCGCCACGGTTTACTCCCGACATGCTGTGCCCACGGAAATCATACCGGCCAGTGTGCGTTCGGTGGAAGATGTCACGATTGCACTGCGGGCGGGCGCGCATGGTGTGATCGTGTTCTGGCCGCTCTTCGAGGAGCTGCTGCGACACCCGGTCACAACGCATTCGCTGGCCGGTTTTGAGGCGAACTGGATTGAAATCGCGCACCGCCTTCCAACAGCGGACAAGACACTCGCTCGTGACAACCTTGACTGAATTTCAACCAGGGCTCTGGCCCGTCATGCTTACGCCCTTCCACGAGGACGGACAGATCGACTGGACGGCGCTCGACTATCTGGTTGACTGGTATATCTATTCAGGTGCGCAAGGGTTGTTCGCCGTGTGCTACTCGAGCGAGATGTTCGCGTTGTCTGAGGCGGAAAGACTCGCGGTGGCTCAGCGGACGGTCCGGCGCGCGGGAAACGTACCAGTCATTGCCGCGGGTACGTTTGCAGACAGCATCGAGCAGATCGCCACGTACTCCCAAAAGCTGGCGGATACCGGCGTCGCTGCCGTCGTCTGCATCACCAATCAATTCTGTCCTAAGGATGATAATGATGACTCCTGGGAGAGGTCTGCAGAGCGGTTGCTTCGGCTGCTTGATCCAAACCTCCCACTCGGTCTCTACGAGTGTCCTTTTCCTTATCGGCGGCAGATGTCACCGCGCCTCCTCCGCTGGGCGGCGGCGACGGAGCGCTTTTATTTTCACAAGGATACCTCATGCAGCATGGTAAAAATTGGAGCGAAGCTCGACGCCCTGCGACACTCGGATGTGCGCTTTTTCAACGCAAATGCGGTCACTCTTCTGGAAAGCCTTCGCGCGGGCGGGCACGGATTTAGTGGCATCGCCGCGAATTATTGCCCCCAACTCTACGCTTGGATGTGCCGGGAACATGAGCGGCAACCCGACGTCGCTGAGCGGTTGCAGTGGTTCATGAGCACGACGGATCTGCTGATTCACCACAAGTATCCGGCTGCCGCCAAGCAGTTCCTCGCGCAATGCAACTTGCCGCTGGGACTCACGTGCCGGCTCGCGGCGCCGGCCTTTTCGGACGAGGACATTTGTATGCTCGAGGCCCTGCGCAGGCAGATGATGGAATGGCACCACGTATTGGGATTGCGTCCATTCCCGCCGGAGCTGAACGCGTTGAGAGAGGCATCCGCATGAGCCCCGTACCGCTACTGACGGAGACGCTGTACGATGGCGGGAGCGACGGTGTGATCGGGAGAGCACCGCCGCGGACTCTCGAACATGGTACTATCAGACCTGAGAATCGACCCTTCGACCAAGAAAACGTATGCGCAGGATAAACCGAATCTTTCCCTTCTTTTTTGCAATGCTGTCGACTGATCTGGTGGGAGCCGAACCGACGACCTTCGTTAATTCGCTGGGCATGGTGATGAAACGGGTTGCTCCGGGCGAATTTGATCGCGGGCAGCGTTTCGAAGCTGGCTCGCGCTCGCTGAGCGAAGTGTACGGGGATCCAAATTACCTTGGGGGCGAGCTGGACGAGAAAGTGCACCGCGTGACCTTGTCCCAGGCGTTTTACATGGGTGCGACTGAGGTGACGAATGCGCAGTATGAGCAGTTTGACCCCGGGCATCGTTCGTGGCGCGGGCGGGAAGGTTTTGCAGGCGAGGACAATGAGGCGGTCGTGTTCGTCACTTGGGACGAGGCGGTCGCCTTCTGTGTCTGGCTTTCCGAGAAAGAAGGGCGGCACTACCGCCTGCCCACTGAAGCGGAATGGGAATATGCCTGCCGGGCGGGCACACAGACCGCCTACTCGACGGGCCCAACGCTGCCCGAAGGGTTTGGCCACAACCAGCGCGATGATAATGGCCGGACGCCGGTGCCGCTGATGGTGGCCGCGACGGCCCCTAATCCATGGGGCTTTTTTGACATGCACGGCAACGTTGAGGAGTGGTGTCAGGACTGGTATGGACCTTACCCCGCCGGTGCAGTCATTGATCCGACAGGACCGGCGAGCGGGACTTTCAGGGTGACGCGTGGGGGCAGCCACGGTATTGCCCTGCGGTACCTGCGGTCGGCGAATCGGCTGGCGACATTGCCTGAGGACAACAGCTGGCTGATCGGTTTCCGAGTGGTTGCGGCGGAACCGGTTAATGGCACAGTCACGCAGCCTCAGGCACCGGCCCGCTGGGCGCGGGATGTAAGCCGCGAGGTGCATCCATGGCCCAAGCGGGCGGACGGGGACACGCCCTATTTCTCCGGTCCATTGCCCTTTGTGGTACCGCCCGCCGCACCCGCGGAGGTGCCGTTTTTCTTTCACAATCATTGCCCCACGGTGACCTGGATGCCCAATGGAGACTTGCTGGCCGCCTGGTTCTCTGGCGCCCGCGAACAGGGGAGGGAGCTTCAGATTGTAGCGAGCCGGCTGCGCCGCGGGGCGAGTGCATGGGAGCCGGCCGATGACTTTTTCTCCGCGGCGGACCGGAACATGCACGCCCCGGCGCTCTTCACTGACGACGCCGGCGTGGTCCACCATTTGAATGGGTTGGGGACCGACTTCGGATGGACGAAGCTCGCAATGGTCCACCGTACGAGCAGGGATTCGGGGGCGACATGGAGCAAGCCGCGCCTGGTGGACCCCATGCATCGCGACCAGATTGTGCACATGGGTGTGGTGATGACGCCAGAAAACGGCTGGTTCCTGCCAGTGGATCTGAAGAACGGAACGGGGTTGTATCGGAGTGATGACCGCGGTGCGTCGTGGCGCATGGTGACGACGGATGAACCGGGCCGTCACATTCGTGGCATTCACGCGCCGGTCACGGCCCTGCCGGACGGCAGCCTGCTGGCGGTGGGCCGTGGCTCGGATATCGATGGCATCGCCCCGGCAAGCCTCTCTCAAGACGGCGGCGTCACGTGGGAATGTTTTGCGAGTGGCTTGCCCAAGATCGGCGGCGGCCAGAGGGCGGTGCTGTACTCCTTGCGGGACGGTCCGCTCCTTTACGCAGGGTTCACGGATCTCGCCAGATACGAGCGAGCCGTGCCCGGCCGCGTTCGCGTACGCACGATGGGCGAGGAGGGTCTCGTTGTTCAGGACGCCAGCGGTCAGGAACGCAAGATAATGGGGCTGTTCGTCGCGCTCTCCTATGACGGCGGTCGCACCTGGCCCATCAAAAAGCCGGTAACCGCCCCGGGCGGTCCCTATGCACTGAACGGGGCGGGCTGGACGCAGGATTTTGTAATGGATCCGACCCACGCCGAGCCGCTCGGGTATCTGGCGGGCATGCAAACTCCCGACGGAATGTTCCACCTCATCTCCAGCGGCCTGCACTACCAATTTAACCTCGCCTGGGTGCAGAAGCCACTGCCCGCGGAACCCGCTCCGGTGAGCCGATGACCGCATCCGGCTGCCCTGCTCCGTCTCCCTCAACTCTCAATAAGCGTATGAATTACAGCCTTTCTCACACCCTGGCCCTACGGCTATTGGCGCTTGCCGCTTTTGTGGGTGCGGCGGGCATTCAGGGCGCCAGCACTCCTTCCGATCTCATGCATTCCGAATTCATTTACCAGCCGGGTCCTGTTCCACAGGTTCACGCTTCTTACTTGGCCGAGACACGGGATGGCGAGTTGGTGGCGGCTTGGTTCGGCGGCACGGCTGAATCCAATCCTGACGTCTGCATCTATGTGTCCCGCCGCGAGAATGGACGTTGGACGGATCCCCAAAAGGTGGCGGATGGCGTGGTGCGGGGAGGCGTGCGGTTCGCCACCTGGAACCCGGTGCTGTTTCAACCGCGCTCCGGTCCTCTGCAGCTATTCTACAAGGTTGGACCATCACCTGAGAACTGGTGGGGCATGGTGATGCACTCGGACGATGGAGGGAAAACTTGGAGCGAACCACGGCGGCTTCCCAGCGGTATCCTCGGACCGATCAAGAACAAACCCGTCGAACTGACCGATGGCACTTGGGTTTCGGGATCCAGCACGGAAGATCCGGTTCGCGGCTGGCAGGTGCACGTCGAACGCTCCACCGACCAGGGTCGCACATGGAGCCGTATCGGACCGCTGAACACGTCGGAAATTTTCAACGCGATCCAGCCCAGCCTGCTCGTGCATGCCGATGGAAGGCTTCAACTCCTGTGTCGGAGCAAGGAGATGGTGCTCACCACCACGTGGTCGAGCGATGGCGGGCTTACCTGGTCACCCATGATATCCTCAGGGCTCCACAATCCGAACTCGGGCAGCGACGCGGTGACGCTCGCGGACGGAACCCATTTGCTGGTATATAATCACCGGGTCCCGGCGGCCAGCGTGCAGGCCAATCCGAAATTCGTGGCTTTGGGCGGGGCACAACCGGGCGTGGGTGGTGCCAGCGAAGACTGGGGCGTTCGCTGGCCGCTCAACCTGTCACTCTCTCGCGACGGGATCCATTGGGAAATGGTTCTCACGCTTGAGGAGCAGCCTCGCCGGCACGGCTATGCCTATCCGGCGGTGATACAGACGCGGGACGGCTTGGTGCATATTGCCTACACTTGGGATCGGGAGCGGATAAAACACGTGGTTCTGGATCCCGCCAGGCTCCCGCCAGCACCTGCGCCGAGCAGCCCCATCACCAATTTTCCGATCTGGAACGGCAACAACCCGGTCGTCTGGCCCGACGCACGGCGCCCTCCGGTCGAGAGCGTCTTCCTCTGGGAACCGGAAGGGGAGTGGATGTATGCGCACCACGCGGCGATCACATTTTTTGCCGGTCGATTCTTTGCCACATGGTCCAGCGGACGTGAGTTGGAGGATAGACCTGGCCAGCGCGTAATGATCGCCAGCTCCACGGACTTCCGACACTGGACCACGCCGCGAGTGTTGGTGGATTCAGCGACGGACGAATCCGGTCAGGAGCGCGTGCTCACGGCGGCCGGACTCCACGATCACGACGGGATCCTGATGGCATATTTCGGCAATTACGGGCCCAACAAAGAAGGCACCCACCTTCAGGCGGTGGCTTCGCTCGATGGTGAAACTTGGAGTGAGCCCATTGAGACGGGCGTGCCGTTGATGCCAAACTACGGGCCGCAGCGACTGGCCTCCGGACGGCTAATCATCAGCGGCAACATCGCTTTTCCATTCAGTGATGATCCGTCCGGGCTTGGTGGCTGGCAGATGACGGGAATCTACCCGCAGGCGATGGCGGCGTACATCAAGGATGATCCGGTGGCTTATCGGCAGGTATCGCGCGCGCAGGGCTGGGCTGCCGCACTATGTGAAGGATCGTTTTACCAGACTGACGACGGTGTGCTGCACATGCTGCTGCGCAATACAGGGCGCCCTGTTCGGAATCATCTGTGGGTCACCGAGAGCCGCGATGAGGGCGTCACGTGGTCGCAGCCGGTTGAAACTGGCTTTAGCGATACCAGTGCAAAGTTTCATTTCGGGAGGCTCCCGGACGGTCGCTTCTATTATGTCGGAAATCCCGTCGGCCGGGGAAGACTGCCACTGGTGCTGTCGCTATCGCATGATGGCGTCCGGTGGGATCGTCATTTCGTGCTGGGCGAGCAGCCTTATGCCACTCGGGCCGACCGGCAGCGTGGAGAGACGCCCACGCGTGGATCGTACGGCTATCCCCATACCTTGATCCAGGACGGGTACCTGTATGTCATCGTCTCCCGGCAAAAAGAGGCGATCGAGGTTCTTCGGGTGAGCTTGGCGGAACTCGACCAATGAGCCCACTTACAAAAGCTTCCGGAACCGTCCAAATGGATCGTCCGGGTGGGGAGCCTCCTCAGGGGCCAGCCGGGCAGGCGTCATCCTCCCAGCCCGACCTCTCCGCGGATGCGCCGACGGCACCCGTGCTGAAGTTTTTTGCCGGGCTTTGGACGCTCCGTGGCTATCCATCCCCGGTGCGGGAATGGTCCCTGGAGGAGAAATTTAACGAGGTCAGGAGGCAGGGTTTCGAGGCAATCGGCGGCAGGCTGCTGCCGGAGGCAGTCGCCCTCTGCGCAAAGTATCAATTGGAGTATGTATTATACATTGATGCGGATCGCACGAATTATGAGGAGCAGTTTCGGCGCGCGGTGGAATTCAGCCCCCGCCGGGTTAACGTGCAGCTCTGTGACCATGACACCCCGGCCGCCGACGCGGTCCGGGCCTGGATTGCGATGGTGGAATGTGCCGAGAAGCTTGGACTTGCGATCGATCTTGAGTTGCATCGCGACACTGCGACCGAGACTCCCGAGAAAGCGTATGCAATCGCCGACGCGTTCCGAAACGAAACGGGTCGCACGATTCGCTTCTGTTTGGACTACTCTCATTTTGCGGTGACCAAGCATCTCCTGCCGCCTTATGCGCCGCGCCTGCTCGATCGCCCTGAGTTGCTGCCGCCCGTCCGGCAAGTGCATCTCCGACCGTTTAATGGCCACCATGCCCAGGTGCCGGCGACCGACGGACGAGGTGCTCTTACGCCTGAGTTTTCCGATTATCTCGAATTTGTCCGTACTCTGTTCGGAGAGATTTTGAAGTCGGCGGGCAGGGATGACGTTTTCTATGCATGTCCTGAGAACGGCCCTGTGGCGTCCGGCGGCTACGGACTGTCCTGTTTTCCTGACGTCTGGCGCGATGCGGTGCGGATACGCGATGAAACGCGCCAAGTTTGGCTTGCCCACACTGGCCGATGAGCAGGGATCGCGTTGTGCTTGCCAGGCGCGGTCGTGCTTACGCAGGGCTGATATAGCTTCATTCGCTTCTTCTAATTTACCACTATGACCGGACTTGAATTCAACCAGGCGCTGCGGGAGGGCCGGCGTGTCTACGGCACCCTCCTGACTTCAACTTCTCCGCGATGGGTGCCTCTCATTGCTGGCCTGCCGCTGGACTTTGTGTTCATTGATACTGAGCACATTCCCATCGATCGCGCCCAATTGTCGTGGATGACGTGGGCGTATCGCTACGCGGGCTTGGCGCCCATGGTGCGCATCCCATCGCCTGACCCTTTTGCTGCCTGTCAGGTCCTGGATGGCGGCGCCTGTTCGGTTGTTGCCCCGTATGTGGAGAATGCGGCGCAGGTACGCGATCTCGTCGGTGCGGTGAAGCATCGTCCTTTGAAGGGAGTCACCCTCGCTGCAGCGCTCGCAGAGCAGAAGGCACTCACTCCCGCGCAGCAGCTCTACGTGGCGACCTACAACAGGGGCAACTCGCTTATCGTCAACATTGAGAGCACGCCCGCATTGGCGGCGTTGGACCAGATACTGGCCGTGCCGGGCCTTGACGGGCTGCTGGTCGGGCCACACGACCTCTCATGCAGTCTCGGATTTCCCGAAGACTATGAGCATCCGAAATTCCAGGAAGCGGTGGCCGACATTTTCCGGCGTGCGCGTGCGGCCGGCGTCGCGGCTGGCATCCATTCATGGATGCCAGCCGCGCAAGAGGCCACGTGGTGTGCAGCCGGGGCCAACCTGATTATCCACAGTTCGGACCTGATTGCGACGCGTGTTACCTTGGAAAACGAAATTCGTGCCTTGCGCCAATGTAACGGAGAACCTGCCGAGTCAGCCATCGAGGATTTGCCGGTGTAACCGAAAGGGTTTGACAGAGGCCGGACGCCCGATAAAAAAACGTTTTAGCTATCTTGGCCTTATGCCAAAGCTGATGCTCGCTCGACCCCCTGCGCGCTGGCCTTGAACCCGGAACGCCCCTCCTCTCATGCCCCCAAGGCCATGTCCCACCCTATCGCCGCTTCGGATGATGGCCCCGATTGCCCGTAGGCCGACGGGAACTCGTTGCCCCGAGGAATAGTCTCGGTGATACAGACGCCGTTTAATGAGCACCTGAGGCTCGACTTGGAGGCTCTGGCCCGCTTGGTCGATGACGCGATCGAGGCGGGGGCCGATGGATTCCTGGTTCCCGCTTTGGCCAGCGAGGGCGCATATCTCTCGGACCCGGAGCGCGACGCGATTCTTTCCCTTGTGAACAGCAGAGCCCAGTCTCGCATACCCATCATTTGCGCTGTTTCAGCCGAAACGCCTGAAGAGTGTTGTAAGCACGCCCGGGCGGCCTCTGGATTCAACCCTGCCGCCTTTCTCGTCGCAGTGCCACAGAGCCTCTATGGCCGAACGTCGGCTCTCCGAGCATTCTTTACCACGGTTGACGGATGGGTGCCCGGGCAGTGGATTATCCAAGATTACCAGGGCGGCGGACCAGGACTGGCCGTCAGTGACATCGTGAAATTCCGGAGCCGGTTCACGCGCCTCGTCGGCATCAAGATTGAAACTCTTCCTGCCGGTCCGAAATACTCCGCTGTCCGCCGGGCCTGCGGGGAAGACTTCTGGATCGCGGGTGGCTGGGCGATTTCGCAAATGATTGAGGCGCTCGACCGAAGTGTCGATGCCATGGTGCCGGAGTGCGCTATGATCCGCACCTACAAGGCAATCGAGCAACTCCATCGCTCGCAGCGCCGAATGGAGGCGATATCCGTTTTCCAACAGCTGCTTCCCGTGCTGGCTTTCTCCAATCAGGATATCTCGACCTCCGTCGCATTTTTCAAGCGCCTCCTGGTGCGCAAGCGAATCTTCGCCTCAGCCAACCAGCGCATGCCCTTGATCGGATGGGACGATGTCAGCGAGAGGACCGCTCGCGAATTGATCGACCATTACCTCGCTCGCGAAAAAGCCTGCGCGAAAGCAGCGACCGTTCTGGCAGAACAGCCTTCAGATTGACTGACCCTGACGAAAGAAAGCGTTCCAAAGCATCCTTACCTCCAGCCACCTCCTGATAATAAATCATAATGAAAAAAATACATCATCAACTTGCCGGAGCCGGCTCTGTTCTTGTTGCAAGCCTGTTCATGATCTCGTGCGCCGCCAACGAAGAGGCAGCGTCCTCGTCCAATCCAATACAACACGTCACGGTCTTCCAGGAGGATGGCCGATTTGCCGGCTGGCCGGCAAATAATGGAATGTGGAACTGGGGGAACGAAATCCTCGTCGGTTTCGTGCTCGCTGACCATCAGGAGAAACAGGGGCATACCTATGATGTGGCAACCTCCCATTACAAATATGCCCGAAGCCGGGACGGCGGCCTGACATGGAGCATTGAAGACGCCCGCGAAGCGGGGCAAACGGCGTGGACCTACCAAAACCAGATTCGTAAAAAGTCGGATGTTGGCAGCCTGAAGGAACCGATTGATTTTTCACACCCAGACCTGGCACTAACCTTTTCGAGGGAAGACAATAACGTCGGACCATCCCTATTTTATTATTCTTATAACAGAGGCGTGCGCTGGAATGGGCCGTACCGGCTACCCAATCTCAACACGCCGGGAGTCGCCGCGCGAACCGACTATATCGTAAACGGAAAAAACGAGCTGCTGGCATTTCTTACCATTGCAAAACAGAACAGGAGGGAGGGCAGGGTGGCAATGTTTAAGACCGTCGATGGCGGTGTGACCTGGGAGAATAAGGCATGGCTTGGAGAGGAGCCGGATGCTTTCGACATCATGCCGTCCTCCGTTCGTCTATCACCCACCGAGATCCTGACCACGATACGGGGACGAGAATCGAACCCGAGAAGGGATTTCATCAAGGCATTTTATTCGGCTGATAACGGCGGCTCCTGGAAGGCATTGCACGAGCCGGTCGTCGATACCGGGATGGGTGGTTCACCACCCGCTCTCGTTAAGATGACTGATGGCAGGCTTGCGCTGGCCTATGCGTTCAGAAGCAGATATGGCTCTCGCATATGCCTGCGACTGAGTGCCGATGGAGGACGAACCTGGAGTCATGAGATACCGCTTCGGATGGGCGACGGAGCGACCAACGACATTGGTTATCCGCGAATGGTTCAGAGGCCCGATGGCAAGCTCGTCATCACCTACTATTGGAACCACGCTGTGCTGGATGGAGAAAAGCCTTACAGATACATCGCCGGAACCATTGTGGATCCATCGCAGTGGGAGTAACTGATTTGGAGGCAAAGTAATCTGTAAGCTGCGCGGGGCCTGACATGCCGGGAAAGGATCATCAGTTGCTTGCAGCAGCGGGTCTGCGGAGCCGCCGGAAGGCCCCCTTGGTGGAAAACCGCTGCAAGCATCTGGCGAAAGAAAAATGCTATCTGGTCGAGAGCATGGTTCGGCGCATCGACCTGTTTACGCTGGGCGAGCGCAAAGCGCCTCGAATTGATGGTGCGCTTGTCCGACAAGGAGAAATCCGCGATCGGCCGCGTTGATGCGCGTGCTCAAATACTTCGCACGCACTTTCTGCGGCCTCACCTTGGACAACGGCTGAGAGTTCGCCAGCCATCTTCAGATCGGGTCCGCCCTGGGTCCTCCTTCCGCCGCCTCTACTTGCCAAGAAATCGCTTGAGCGGGGCCGGTCGCTACGCTTTTAGCACCTCAGGAAATATACGACGTGTTTCTTTTTAGCATCAAAGAATACGTCGGAAAGCGCAGCCGGAGCCAGCTCGTTCTTGTGGGCGAAGCGTACTTGGCAACCGCTTCCAATCCTTGGAAGGAGTTCGATTACGGCGAATTTTGATCAATAGCGACACAACTTGCCGGGCTCTGTCCGACCGAGGTGCCGACAAACACAAAACCTTTAGCTATCTCGTGTCCGATTGGCTTGCCCCGCCGGTGTTAAGCGATCTTGAGGCGGCATCTCCACTCCCGAAGTCTTATCCCATGAATAAACCATCTATCTCGGCCGGCAGTTTCATCCCCAAGCCCAGGTCTGGATGTCGCCCCAGGGCTTTGATGAAT
>VFQQ010001581.1_pt1 | contig 30463 bp, 48 predicted proteins | sample 3512341 | NCBI WGS metagenome assembly VFQQ01 (sample SAMN10412373, study PRJNA504923) | tailings metagenome | isolation source: Relicate 2 Philex TSF1 revegetated site | place: Philippines: Tuba, Benguet | collected 2017-08-29
CCCCCCCTCCCCCCCCCCCCCCCCCCCAGCTTCCCCACACCCCTCCAGCCCTTGTGGCTCCCCCGCACCGCACATTTCGCGCACCAGCTGGCCAGCTTTGCACACGCACTTGCCGACCAGCTCGCTTACACCCCTCCTTCCTTTCTTGCTTTTCTACGTCTGCAGCGCACCAAGGACGGCAGCCTGGAGGCCCAGTACTTTGTGGGCACCGGCCACCACGTGTTGCGCGTGCAGAACACCGTGCAGGTGGGCGGTCAAACAACACAGCGCAAGTCAGGGGGCCGGGGGCTGGCACCGAGCGTTGAGGGCGGCGCGTCGGCGGGCCGACCTCATGCCTGCCTGCCTGCGCCCATCGCCACCACCCCTGCCTGCCCTTGCACTTACGCTAACGTGCTGTGCCTTTTTGCATTGCTGTTTGCTTTTTCAGGTGCGCGACAAGGACGTGAGGGTCAAGATCACCGACCTGGCCCGCGAGGAGCGCAGTGAGTAACCTGAACACACTTTGGCTCATTGGCAATGTGGATGTCCTGGTCTGCAACTGTGGCCACTAAGGTCACTACTAGGGCACCAATGGCAGCCTTCTGTCGAGCACACGAATCGACCCCGCCTGCCCCACTCACCCGCCTTGCCCCTGCCCCCGCTCTGCAGACACCTACGTCAACTGCTCCGTGGCCGTGGACGACAACAACAGCGCCAAGGTCATCTACCGCTGCAACCCCGGCGGCAAGCTCGACCACAAAAATGCAACTGTTGGCTGGGTGTATCGCAAGGTGAGACGCTGCCGCTGGTGTAAAATATGTTTTGGGAAGCTGATTATGTTGAGAGCGAACCAGGTGTCACTGGTACTATGCCCGGCACTAGTTCCCACTTTCCAAGCTGTGTTCGAGCACCACCCCTCACTCCCTTCTAATATTCCACCCCTCGCAGGACGACATTGAGCTGGAGCCGCGCTTCAACCTGGGCACCGAGTCCCTGTCCGCGGGCGTGACCTGGAAGGTGGGCAAACGAACAATGCTGGGCATAGCACGTCCACCACAGCCATCACAACAGCCGTGCTAAGGCTCGCCTTCCGGACGTGTGGGTCGCAACAGGCTCCTACACATGCATCTCAGCCGGCCAGCCGGCCTGTTGCGGCTCGCGCGCCATGGCCGTTGGAACAACCCATGTTCACCAACGCCGGTTCTGAAATGAATTAGCCGGCACTGTGCTGCAGGTGGACGACGAGAACAAGCTGCGCGCCATCTTTGACATGGGCTCCAACGAGGTGCGTGGAGTTCTGGTTCTGTGTTGTGGCCGGCAAGTTCTCGTCAGATTGAGGAGCCCCTCGCCAGCCACGCATGCCATGGGCTCCCAACCAGCCATTGCAGCCACTTGCCTCCCTCCTTGCATGCCTCCAGCTGTGTTCCAGCAGAGCCCTTACCGCCCGTTGCTCACTTCGGACCCTCCCTCTCTGAGCAGGGTACGCTGACCTGGACCAACACCGGCAGCCTGGGCGGCGGCGGCGACGTCAAGCTGACCGCCCGCATGAAGCTGGACAAGGACAGCATGCAGCAGGTGGGTTTAGGAGGGCGGCATGGCTGGGGTGGGCAGAAAAGGCAGAAACACACGGCTCACAGCCTGCTGACTGTAGCCCGTCCCACTCACAACCGCCCTTCCACCCTTCCCCTCCTTCCTCCCACGCAGATGCCGACCCTCATGATCTCCAAGAACTGGGACTTCGATGTCTGAGCAGCTGACTAGCTGATGAGCCTGCGCTGAACCAAGCGGTGGCGGTTGCAGGAGCACGTCCGGGCCCGTTGGGCGCCACCGGGGGCAGCCATCCAACTGCCCTGCGCCCGCCCCGGCCCGCTCTTGCCGTCGCCGCCGCTGGCCGCGCCCCTTCCCTAGCCCCTCTTTTCGGCCCGCCACGTGTCTTTGTCTCCCCGTCTTTTGTCTCCCGTGTTTGTGTCCTAGCAGGCTGGCCCGGCGCGGGGCGCTGTTTGCGCAACCGCCAACCCCTGCTGCTCCACCCCAACCGACCCTCGGTACCGCCTCTTTCAACTCAGCACTGCAACAGCACCTGACTTGACTGCTCGCGCGCCCTGTGCCCCCGGCTGGTCTCGTGCTGTCCCGCTATTCCTGTCCCAAGTTTTTGTGCCCGGCGGCCGATTTTGAGGGGCGGGTGACTGGGCCAGCCCAGCCGCTCTCCCCACCCACCCTGCCCCATTGACACACTCCCAGCCTGGCGATGCGTGACTCCGGTTTTGGTTCCCTTCAACAAAAAACAGACGATTCCCTCCTGCCTGACTGTACCCCGCACTCCGCCGCAGTTTTGGTCGCGCCCTGTAGCCAAGCCCGCTATTTTGCCTAGCGCCGCAGCGAAGCTTGCTTGACCCTCGAGACCAGCAGCCCAACCCTCTCCCTCAGCAGTTGTTTTTATTGGCACGCCCGCCGGCCCGGCCGGCGCAGCCGGGGCCCTCTGGCAGAGCCCAGTTTTTCCGCTGCGCCGCCGGCCGCAGGCACCGCCCCGGGAAACTGCCCTCCGATCTGAGACTGTCCGCCCTGTTGTATCTGCCCTCTCAGCCTGCCTGCCTCTGAAAAGTTGGGTGCCACGCCGTGCCACGCTCGCCATGCCTGACCCCATTTGTGTAAGCATCCATCCATTCATCATCAGTGGGCAAAGATGGTCAGCGGGGCAGCGGCACAGTTCCAACAGTTGCATGCCAGCCAGAGGGATCGCAAGCCAGCCGAGGGGAGAGGGGCTGCAGCTCAGCCATGCTCAGCACCATCTGGGCATGCCTGTGCTCGTGCTCGAAGTTTACAGCTGGGGCTGCGAGCCAGAATCAAATCGAGGAAGGGGACGCAAACAAAATGAGAAGCGGCAGAGACCCAAGGCATGGGTGGGGTGGGGTGCAGTGTGGGGGCAGGACAAGCATCGTCGGCTGGCGGGCGCATCGGCTTGAGGCAATGAATCAGGGGGCAAGCTACAGTCCGGGGGCTAGGGAAACATAACAGAACGACGGGTGGAGGGAGCATGCGCGGATCATGGGTTGGGTGCGGGGGCACAGCTGCCCAGCGGTTGGGTGGCAGAGCAGGGCGGGGCAAGGCTCGGGCGCTCAGCGCCCGCAAAGCGCCCGCCCCGCCCCTGCTCTTGCTGCCGCCATGCATGCGGAGCGGCTTGCAAGCGGCAGCATGGCTTGCAAGCGGCGGAGCAGCTTAGCGCCAGGAAGAGGGAAGGCCAGAGGGCCCAGGAGAGGATGGCTCCATAGCGGCTGCCGGCACGAGCAGCCACAGGCACGCCTCAATTCAGGCACGCCTGACGCCTCTTTGCAAGGGTGCCTCACTGGGAGGCGCTGCTGGGGCTGGGCAGTGCTCGCCGGCTGGAAACAGTGGTGGCAGAGGCGGCCAGGGTGCGGCCGCTGCTGCCCTGCGTGCTGCGGGAGCCGGAGGGCAGCTGCCGCGGCGCGGGGCTGGGGCTGCGGGAGCTGCCGGTACCGCGGGAGCCGCCGGTACCAAAGGTGCCGGGCGGCAGCACCTCCACGCGGCTCACAATGCTGGCCGCCTTGGTGCGCAGCTTGCTCGACTGCCAGCCCTGCGGGAACGGGGAGGGGGGTGGAGGGAGCGGGAGTGGTGAGAGGCCGAGGGCAGGCGTGGACGAGGCTACGAGTGGCTGTTGCCCAGGCCAACCCAGCTGGCCTCTTCTCCACATGAACAAGCCACCCTGCCACTGTGTGATTGCCAGGCTACACAAGCACGCTGCACACCACGGTCAGCCGCATGGCTGCCCACATTCAGCCAGTCAACCTAGCACCCCACCTGGAAGCCGCCCTTGATGACAAACACGCGGCCAAACCCGCGCTCCGACAGGGCGCGGGCCACCGCCTTGGCGGCGCCGCCGCCGCTGCGGTCGAGCAGCAGGATCTTGTTGCCCTTGCCCAGTCGCTTGAGGGCCGCAATCTGCAGCGCCGTCACCTGTACATGTGGTTGGAAAGGAGGCGGTGGATTGAGTTCTAGCTGAAGCATCGCGGCCCGTCAGAAGCCGGTCGCGCCTTGCGGCAGCCGCGCCCACACCGCAATTGCTCTTCGACCGAGCAGTTCGTGCAACCCAGCATTCCGGCTCAGGCGCAACCATCCAGTCAAGCTGATGTTTGCAGCTGAACCTCCGGGTCCGTGGCGGAGCGCAGCTGGCTGTTGTCTTACCTCCCAACTACCAAGCTGCACATACAAACCCAACAGTGGTCCACACCTTGACCTCCAGGTCGGTGGCGGAACGCAGCTGGGAGTGGACCTCCCTCATCCCGTATCAACTACCAAACGAGACACAATTGAAGGGACTACTGAGCTCAACCAGACAGACTACTGCTCTCACCTTGACCTCCAGATCAGTAGCGGAGCGCAGCTGGGAGCGGACCTTGCGGTCCTCGATGCCCGCGTACTCCAGCTCAATCAGCTTGCCTGCGACAAGAGCAACACAAAGGCAACAGTGTTTGACATGAGTGCGACAAATGGGCGCCTCGATGCCCGCGTACTCCAGCTCAATCAGCTTGCCTGCAGGAGGACGCAACAGGAATGCAACAGCTTGGTCAGCTTACATGGAAGTGGGGCGCAGCACAAAGGCAACAGGCTGGGCGCCTCTGGCACACCATTTGCGCACCGCACTGCGCTGAGCACCGCGCTGCGCACGCTTCGCAAGTGGCAGGCGGTGGGGCAGGCGGGCGAGTGTAGGCGGGCCAGCTAAGTTCACAAGCAACACCGACTGCAGAAGCCACACATGCTTGCAAGAAAGGCAACGGCTCACTGGTGTTGGGGATGTCGGGCATGCCGCCCGCCTCCTTCTCCCGCGCTGAGCGGATGTCGACGATCACAGCGTTGCCCTGCGGTGCACAATGTTGATGCAGTGCGTGCATTCTGGGATAGCACTAGCCACTGTGCGCAACAGACTGTTTGGCCGCTGTATGCGCAGCATGAACACGCGGCATCGAGTGGTGATAAAGGAGTGGCCCTGCAACCTGGCAGGCAGCGGTTCAGCCTGACACCTAATAGCATCACCAGCTGACTTGATGCGTATAAATCCCCCCCCAAGCCGCACCTCAGACTCCACGGCCGACAGCGCGGCGGCGGGCGCAATGTCGCCGGCATAGCCGCGCAGGAAGCCCACGCCGGCCTTGAGCAGCGGGGGTGCCAGGTAGTAGGCTGCAGGAGCAAGGAGAGGGAGAGGAGTACACCGTGTGAAGGCGAGTGGGCGGCAGCAGGCAATCATGAGCGGTGCTGCAGCAAACCGCTCGGCGACTGTGCGCTGGCGGGCCAACGGCACCAAGCAGGGGAGCATACAGCGCACCTGACACCAGCGGCAATGCACACTGGCTCGCGACAGTCAGGTAATCAAAGCTGTTTCGCACCTGCCACGAGCGCCAGCGCGTACTGGCCCAGCAGCGCGGGCTCAGTGGTGGTCAGGAAGGTGATGGCCTGCTCAGCAAACGGCTTGGCGGTGGTCACCACCTGCAGACGACCGGGGGCAGAGGACCATACTTGTGAAGGTCAAGGTGCGTAAGATGCCTGCTCCGCAAGCGGCTTGGCGGTGGTCACCACCTGCAGAGGTGGAGGGGGCCATGTGCACAGTGTGCACTCAGTGCCAGCACAGCAGGGCACACAGCATGATTGTGTGCTTCTTGTTGCACCTTCCAGGTTGCAAGGACGAGCCAACCTGCTCTCATGCGGCTGTGGTGGCTGAGGGGCTGTCGCGGAGCCTGTACCCTCCCAAGAGTGGTGGAAAAGCATATCAACAAACATTTGCACGGCCCACCTGCTCAGTGGTGTCCACCAGCGGCTTGGCAGCCGAGGTGTCCACGCCGCTGGCGCTCAGCACCTTCTCAGCCTCCTTCAGGCCCGTCTGCAAGACAGGAGGAGAGACATTGAACGCTGGGGTTGCAGTAAGACGCACGGGCACGCATGGTGGTAGGAGCGCTCAGAACCTTCTCAGCCTCCTTCAGGCCCGTCTGCGCAATTAGGGGGACCAATGATGGTGTGCTTCAGTTGCAAGAATGCAGCAGCACAAAGTTTGATCGGCAGCCACAACGTTTGATTGCAGGGCGCAGCAGAGAAATGCAATTCTCCAGGGACAGGAACCTCAAGCGACGGAAGCCCATGCACCATGCCTCCCTGTGCAAAGTGCACCAAACTAGCAGTGCAGCAGGCGCACCTGCAATACACACACCCCAGCCGTGCAGCAACCGCATCCAAAGCAACACATGAATTCCGCACCTGCAGGGCGGGCGTGACCGTCTCCACAGTCGCCTTCACACCCTCCTTCACAACAGGGGCAGCCGTCTCAACCGCGGTCTTGACCACGGGCGCCACCTGCAAGTAAGGTGAGGCACGTAGGGTTCACCATGTGCCAGGGAGCCTGCCATTTGGGCGGCCGTCTCAACCGCAGGTTGCAGGTGCAATGCAGCGAGTCGCTCTTGGGAACACTGCAACTAAGGTCTGTCAAACTGTCTCTCGCAAAGTCTGTCAAATGATCTGTCAAACTTCCTGGTCTGTGAACCTGTGGAAAGCCCGCACCTGCTCGTAAGCGGCGCGAGCATACTCAGCGCCCGTCTGGGCGGCGCTCACACCCGTCTTCACTGCCTCGCCCGTGGCCTTGACCAGGTCCACAATGCTGCCCACCGCCTGCACAGTAAGTTAGTAATAAGCAAGTTGGATGCTGGGCCAGGGCTGCAGGCAGCTGGCCGCCACCCTGTGCTGGTAGCAGACGGTTTGCAGCAGGGGCATGCCAGCCGACGCAAAATCAGTAACACTGCTCATTACAGGGCCAGCAGCAGCGGGAACAACAATGGCCATCAAGCTGTGCAGCAGGCAGGCAGTGATCCGCAGCCAACTGCTCCAAAAGCAGCTGCCCCGCATCCGGAAGGCAGGACCCAACAAGTGCTCGGCGGAGCCCAGCCACGTACCTGGTCCACCGTAGCACCGTCCTGTGCATGGGCCGCAGCAGGCAGGCCAGCAGAGCCCAGGCTCAGGCCCGCCACCGTCACTGCAGGCACAGCAGCGATGGACAGCAAGTGCAGAGGTCAGTGCAGGCACAGCGCGGGCAGCAGCAGTGGTTGGACCTGCGTGCATCAGCCCGCGGTGTGCGGCAGATGTGACCTGGGCAGTGCGGTCAGGCAGCCACCCGCTTCAGAAATCGATTTGATCTCACCTGGCAGGCGCTCCTGGATGCGAGCACGGGTCTCTTCGCTGAGAGCCGCCACAACGGGGTGGGTGGCGGCGCGGCGGGCGCCGCCCAGGCGGCGCGCCGCCGACTGCTGCAGCAGGCGGCTGGAGCCGCCCAGGCCGCGGGCGAGCTTCATACCGGCGAGGGCCATGGCAACAAGGGCTTGGGGCGCTGGTGGGCTGGCTGCAAGGCGCAGGGGCGGCTTGTGGGAGAGGCTCGGGAACCTGCCCGGGCCAATGCGCGCTCTGCTCGCTGAAAGCAGACACCAGACACTGCGGGCGTGGTTTGTGGGGGCTTTGCAAGGCGCCTGGGCCCCGCTGAGCGCGGGTGAGATGGCGTCTGCATGGGGCGCCTGGGGCTCAAGGCCTCGCCAATTGCGCCACACGAGCCAATTGATCGGCGCACCGTCTGCTCAGATCGGTCGCCAGGCCAGTGCCGGAGTGAAAAGCCGCTCGGCCGCCGAGCAACCCTCCTCCCCTCTCCCCACCCTGCTCCATTGCGCCAACCATGCAGCTTTGCATGCAGGCCCGGTCTGATGGCCTGTCGCTGGGGCGCCAGCAGCCCCGGGCGGCTCGCCCTTGCGGCCCCTGTGCTCCCGCCCCGCGCAGCCTCCGACAGGCCGCTGCCAGGCGGCAGCTTGCGGCTCGCCGCGTCTCGGTGGCGCCCCAGGCCGAGATGGATAGCCGCCCCCTCGTGCCGCCGCCTCCGCCGCCGCCGGCGGCCGCACCTAGCCTGGGCCAGCGCGTGCTGCGCGTCGCAGGCGCCGCCGGCGTGACCGTCGCGCTCGCCCTGGCGTCTGCTGCGCCGGCCTTTGCGGCACGCAGCGGCGGCCGCATGGGCGGCTCGTCCTTTGGCCGGAGCAGCTTCTCGAGCGGCGGCGGCTCGTTTGGCAGGGGCACGGGCGGCTGGGGCGGCGCCGCGGCGGCCACCAGCCGGGGCTCCTGGGGCACGGGAGCCGCGTCCGGCAGCAGCTGGGGCCGCTCCTCCTTTGGCTGGGGCAGCAGCTGGGGCGGCTCGTCCTACCGCGCCGGCAGCACCCAGCCCCTGACCGGCGGCTTTGGCAGCAGCGGCAGCAGCAGCAGCCCCTCGCTGTCGGTTCGCACCAACTCCTTCTTCCTGTCCCCCTGGGGCTTTGGTGAGTTCGCTGGCTTGGTGGGTGCTGCCTGCCCGCTGCTGCCTGGGCCGGAGCCTTCCGGTGTGTAGCGACCGCGCCTTGCTATGCACTAGTGCTAGCATAGGCCGCGCAGCCTCCCCGCCTACCGCACCGCTCCAGTAGCTTCCGTAGCTGGACCCCTTAGGTAGGGCGCTGGTGCGGCTGCCCCCGCCTCTGCTGCCCTGCTGAGCGCCCGCTGAGCGCCCGCCTGCCCGCCCTGACCCCCAACCGCCTAGGCTACGGAGTCGGATACCCCATGTATGGCGGCGGCGGCTTCCTGTCGCTGCTGTTCTGGGGCATATTTGCGGTCATCATGCTGCAAGTGGTGCAGGGTGTTTTTCGCAACATGACAGGTCAGCGCGGCAGGCACAGCGCAGCACCCACAGGGTGTGGTGCACCACGGCACAGCGTGCAACGCGTGCATCTGTGCATGTCGAACACGTGCCTGCTGCATCACGGTGCATCCCCATGCTGCTTGCAGGGCGTGCGGCCCGGCCCGGCCTTGTGCACCCAGTTGCACCTTCTGCCCACCCGGACCGCCCACCCATCACTACCCCACCTGCACCCCACACACCTGCATACCGCTGTGGCACGCCTGCTGACGCACCGCTGCTGCTGGCACCCTGCCTTCCTGAAACATGCAGGCGGCGACGATGGCTACAGCTATGGCAGCGGTGGCACTGAGGGGTATGAGGAGGTTGTGACCGTGGCCAAAGTGCAGGTGGGCATAGGAGTGTGGTTTCTAGCAGAGCTTGTTAGATTGGCTGCTGCCCAGCCTGCTGCTCCATGCTGAAGTGGAAAGCCTGTGTACAAAAGCAGCAGGGTGCTGATGCATCGAGCTTGCAAGCTTGCCTGCCACCGCTTTGGTACAGCACCTCCTGCCGAGTGCTGGTCCTGTCTTCTTCACCTTCCCGCTGTTGTCCCCTGTTGTTTCGGCTTGTAGGTCGGCCTGCTGGGCAGCGCGCGGGAGCTGCAGCAGGACCTGGAGCGCATCTCCAGCAAGGCGGACACCGAGTCGCCCGAGGGCCTGCACTACATCCTGCAGGGTGCGCCAGGTGTTACTCAATTCTGCTTCAATTGTGTGTCAGAAAGACTTGTAGAATCGGGGCAGGCATTGGGTCTCGACTGTGCTGCCGTGGCCCCCTACTGTGACCGCCCGCAGAGACCGTGCTGTCCCTGATGCGCAACCCCGACTACTGCCTCTACGGCTTTGCAAAGTCCAAGCGCGAGCGCAGCGCCGAGGACGCGGAGACCGCCTTCAACCAGCTGTCGATGCAGGTGCGTGGGGGGTGTCGCACGCAGCTGGGAGCCAGCTATTGCAGCCCAACTTTCCCATTGCAAACTTTCTACGCTTGAATGGCAAAAATACGGCAGCAAGTTCCAGCATGAGACGCTCGTCAACTCTGCCTCCCTCGTTGCACTGTCCGAGTGTCCTGCAACACTCCTTCCAATACTCCTGATTTCGAACCTTGCCTGCAGGAGCGCGGCAAGTTCCAGCAGGAGACGCTGGTCAACGTGGGCGGCCGCCAGCGGCGCAGCAGCCTGTCTGAGAAGAAGTGAGGGGGAAACAGGAGCAGAGGGGTTTGGTTGAAGGCTGGAAGGGACCCCCCCTGCCACGTCTTACCCTTTTGAATGCTCGAAAAGTGACCACGAGCCATGCTTTGTTGCGCAGGGGTGCTTATGCCTAGGGCGACAAGCAGCTGATTATGTGACCTTGTTGGTACTAGTTTCTGCAGGCGCTGCAATCACATGCGTCTGCTGTTCCTGTTGCAGGGGCGCCTATGCCCAGGGGGACAAGGAGCTGATTGTGGTGACCATCCTGGTGGCGGCTGATGGCTCCTTCAAGGTGCCCACCATCGACTCGCGCACCAGCCTGAAGCAGGCGCTGAGCATGCTGGGCGCCGTGCGGTGAGCGTGGTTGTTGAGCAGCCCTTGGTATTGTGGGGTGGGATGTTTGAAGCGGCCTGAAGCAGGCGCTGAGCATGCTGGGAGCTGTGCGGTGAGCACTGGGTGGAGGTTGAAGGAAGGGCCTGTGGTTCGTTGAAATGCGTGGGTGGAAGGCACGCACGAGCCTGCAGCAGGCGCTGAGCATGCTGGGAGCTGTGCGGTGAGTGCGCATGCTGGTCCTGCCTGTGTGTTGGTTGATGGCGTGCCTGTGACCTGCTGTGCACAGTGGTGTGAAACTGCTGCATAGTGGCTCTCACGCTCATGCCTGCTCACAATTGGCGCCGCTTCTCCCCCGCGTCATGCAGGGCTGATGACCTGCTGGCTGTGGAGGTCCTGTGGACTCCTGAGGAGGAGGTGAGGGTGGCTGTCTGAACAACTAGTGCATCTGCGACCTTTCTGATATCATTGCACCCCCGTCAACGTGTGCCCACTATCTTTGCATCGGTCCACGCCCTTTCTGTAGGGCGACTTCTTCACCGTGGAGGACCTGGCCTACGACTACCCCACCCTCAACACCCTCTGAGCAACCAGCTGACAAGCAGCCGGTCGCTAAGCAACTGGCCGTTCTACTAGGGCAAGCCAGCCGCCAAGAGCTAGCAGACTAAGCTATCCCACAACTCTCTGAGAAACCAAACGTGCTCGCACTCAGCAATTCTCTGAGCAAGCCAGCCGGCAGCAGCCGGCGGCCAGTTGCGCTCCACATTTTGGCAAACCAGCTGCTGGCCGTGCTTGCAGTGCCCGGTTGGCTGCGGTGGCGTGCTGCTGCGGCGCCGCTTCGCTCGCATTGAGCCAGCCCGCTTCGTGTGCCCTCCCTTGCCCCTTGTGTCCTCCCCCTTTCATTCGCCCCCTGATACTCTGCTTGTACCCATCTGTCGCCCCAAGCCGCCAGCCGTTCTCAAACATGCCCCGCTCTTCATATCGCTGCCGCTGCTTTGTGTGCGTGTGTGCCTTTTTGTGTGCGATACTGCTTCAGTCCTATTGAGCGCTGTGAGCCGAACCAGCCTGTGTGTGAAAGCCAACCCTGCCGGGCCTCACAGAAGAGACGAGTATTGCAGTGTGGGGGTTGCAATCAATAGGCAACGAACGAATAGAGCTGGAAAGCGAGCAGGGAAAGAGGCAGGATTAGAAAAAGGTGGTACAAGGAGATGTGACATCGAACGGGGCAGCACGAGCAGCATGCAGGCCGTGTGGCCGGCGCCACAGCTGCGAAACGATCACGACCGGAGGCGCACCAGCTTGCCTTCAACAACAAACTTCGAGCTGCCCTCCAGGCGCGCTGCAAACGCCGCCTTCACGGCCGCTTTGCTGCTGACCAGGCTGCTGTGCTTGGCCAGCACCGCCGCCACGACCTGCCGCTGCAGCTGCTTCAGCCGTAGCTGCTGCCCCTCTGCGCCCTGCAGCTGCGATGAAATGATCTTCTTCCACTTGACCTGCACCTGCCAGCTGTCATCGTCCTGCTGTGCCTGCTGCTCCTGCTGTGCCCCCTGCTGCGCTTGCTGCGCCAGCGTGTCAAGGTGGTTGCAGCTGCCGATGGCGGTGAGGCGGGCGCCGGTGCCGCCTGCTGCTGCTGCCTCCTCTGCTGCCTCGGCTTCAGCGCCGCCCTCTGGCTCCTCAAAAGTCACCTTCTTGCCCTCCCACTTCACGCCGCCGACCTTGACAGTGCCAGTGCCCTGCCAAGGAGCACGAGCAGCAGCGACTTGGGTTGAGAACGTCATGAGGGGAGGAGAAGGGGTGTGCGGCACCTGTGCCTGCATGCCATAGCCCGCGCGTACCATGCTCAGCTGCGGTCCTCTCCCGCTCCATCCCGCTCCAGTTTCCACAAATCACAGGCCGTCAATTGCCCACAAACGAAACCATCCAACTACCCTACGAGCCGTTTTGCTTCCCCTCACCTGGCCAAGCCCCACTTTGCCCTGCGTCTTCTTGGCCTGCGCCCGGTTGTAGATGGCGGCCTGCAGGCAGACACAGAAGAGGGGCAAGTTGGAGGCCAGGCATGGCAGGTAGCTGGGTGGGAGGGACCGCGCCCGGTTGTAGATGGCGGCCTGCGGTGGAACAGGGGAAGCCATAATTTGGCTATAGTTGTGAGCATTGGGCAGGCAGAACGGGAGCAGCAGCAGGTGGGCAGGTGTGGAACGTCCTTCGGCTGCAACTGGTTGCAACGGCAGCCTGCAAACCGGTGCTGCTGCGCTGCAACAAAGCGGTGCCATGTCGCTTTTGCTTTCCACAGCACACCCGGTTGAGTGATGATTCAAATTGGACCGCACCTGGTCGTCCTCGTTGAACGTCATTGCTCGGCCGAGTGTTGATGGTATACATTACTAAAACCAAACCAAAGGGCCGCACCTGGTCGTCTTCGTTGAACGTCATGCGCCGCCGCGCCGCCTCGGCCGCCGTCTTGTCCAGGCCCTCGAGGCAGCCGACAGAGACAAACCGCTTCTCGCCCCACCAGCCTGCAGTATCAGCGGGCCGGGAGGCAAACCGGGTCGGCAGCAGGCCAGGCGTGCAGAAGGGCCCACAAGACATGCAAACCCAGCCAGCTTGCTTGGTGCCGCTGCCAGCCAAAAAGCCGGCCTTCCAAGCCACAGTCAGAGGCACAGCTGGGACCAGCCTCAGCAGCAAAACATCGGTAAACAATTGCCAGCCAATAAGCAAGCCATCTCACCGGTGGCTGGGGTGGGCACGAATGGATAGACCGGCCCGCTCTGCGCCACCGCCGGCTCAATCACTATCCGCTGCTTCTTGGCTGGCTGGCCCTCCGCTTGCGCCTCCCCCTGCTGCTGCTGCTGGGCGTCCGCCGCCGCCGCCGGCTCCCCCGCACCCTCCCCTGCCGCCTCCGCCTTCTTTCGCCGCTTGCTCTCCTTCTTGCTGCTCTTGCCGCTCTTGCCGCTGCCGGCTGCTGCGCCCTCTGATGCGTCCCCTGCTGCCGCCGAGCCCGCGCCCCGGCGCTTGCTGCTGGGCACCCGCGCCTCGCTAGTTGTGTCTGATGCATCGCTGCCCTTGCGCCCCGTGGTGCCAGCTGCGGTTGTGCCGGCTGCTACAGACGTGGTGGCTGCGCTGGGTACCCCCAGTTTGGCTGCTGCCTCAGCTGCCATCTTAGCCTCCTGCTCCCGAATGCGGGCCATCTTGGCATCGCGGCCGCCAAACCGACCCGCCGCCACGCGACCCGTGCCCTGCGAATGTTCAGGAGCGGCACGTGCAGCAAGAGTCAGGCAAGAGTCAGGCTTGCGGTGCAGGCGAGGCATCACTACTTGCGCAACCAAAATGCGCTGCTTCAGCAGATGCACGATGCAGCTGAAACGCAGCTGAAAGTGCAAGCACGGCGATCCAAAGCCAGATGCAGGGCAGTGCAATACGGCGGCTCAGCAAGCATCTCCAGACTTGCCTTGTTCAGTGCTGCAAGCAGCTTGAGCTCATCAGCGGATGCAGAGGTGCGCGTGCCATCCCGGTTCACCGCCGCCGCAATGGCCGCATAGTGCTCGTCATCTGCAGGTGGCAAGGGCGAGCAGCGGCCATGTAAGCAGCAGCAAGGCAGGGCAGGGCGTGCAGCGGGCCGAGCTGCACGTGCTGGAGGCCTATTCAAAGCACCCAGCGCGGTTCCCGCCCTCACAACCAACTCCCAGCTTGCGTCAATGTGTCTCAGCAGCGGCACATGCAGCAAAAGCTCAGCAGGGCGGCCCAGCACCCACCAGAGTCGCTGTCCGACGAGTCGCTAGAGTCGGATTGGTCAACCGTCTGCACCGCTGAGTCAAACGCCTTCTCCCACCACTTGTCTCCCCACGCGTAGCTGCCGTTGCCGCCCACCTGCGGGGCAGCGAGCAGGGCAGCACACGAAGCAGGCACGTAAGCAGCAGTGAGCAGCGGCACTCTGGCTGAGCACACACATGGCCGCAGCAGCACAGGGCATACTCGACAGGTTTGTAACCACAAACAAGCACACAGGGCTGGGCTGTCTGTAGAGCACATTACTGCATCGCGCCGGGGCGCCGGCGCAAGCGGCGGCGGCGGCGGCGCACCCCGACGGTGTCCTCCTTCTTCTTCACTTGGATGGCCTCCTTGATGCCCGTGCCGTCCTTGCCGAGTCCCTGGCCCGACTCCCAGCCCATGGAGCGCATCAGGCGCTCGCCGAAGCCGCCGGTGACCTTGGGCTTGGCCACGCCCAGGCCCGCGACGTGGCCGGGCGGCAGCTTCATGCTGGTGGAAAGATGCTGAGATGCTGGACACCGGCAGGTTCGCTGCTGGCGAGGCAGGGCAGTGGCGAACTACTGCATGTGCTGTGTGGGGGCTGGAAGGGCCCAGCGTGTGAGCCAATGCCACTTTGATGGGATGCAATGCAAATTAAGCTGCAGGGCGACGCTGTAGGGGCCGGCGCCGCCAGAGTGGCCGTCCCATTTCCCGCATGGGCGGGCGTGGTGCTTTGAAACCGCCCGATCGCTGCTGGATTGCGCTCCTGCAATTGCGTCCAAGCATTTATTGAAGCTTGCAAGCCCCTAGACCTACTTCTTGCTGCCAACCCTCCCCGGCCCACCTCCCACAGCCTCCCTCACACCAATGCTGCGCACCCTGGCGCAACGACTGGGCCCCTGGGCCACGCTGCCGGCATGCAGCGCGGCCCTGGGCGCCGCCTGCCCCAGCAGCAGCAGCTCCCTGCTGCCCTGGCTGCGACCAGCTGCCACCGCAGGGCATGCGGCCTGGTTCTCCACCGAGCAGTTTAGGGTGAGCGCCTGGCGGCGCGGGTGGTCTGGGTTGGAGCGCCGCCGCCGCTGCCTGCCGCCAGCCGCCGCCAGTTTCCTTCCGCTGCCTCGCTCACGTCAGCTCTGCTCACCCTGTGCAGAAGCACGTGCATAACACTCACCCGGCGTCGCTGGAGTTCCAGCGGCAGCCGGCTGAGGAGCTGCGGCAGGAGGCGGAGCGCGGGTGAGCGAGCGGCAGTGCCCGCCTGCCTGCCTGCTGTGGCTGGCGTATACTTCAGGCGGCTTTGCCAGGCAGCATTCTGGCGCTATTGCAGTTCGCTGTGGCGCAATCGATGCATATTCCGTGGCATGCGGCACAAAGGCGGCGTTGCTGCGCGGTGCCACCTGCTGCGCAGCTGCCGCTGTCGTATCCCTGCACCCTCAGCCCGCCAACTTCACGTTCGCCCCTGCCTGCAGCTTTGCGGTTCGTGCGCTGCTCACCCTTGGCGGCTATTACTCCAAGGAGAGCCGCCTGATGCGAGCGGCGCAGCGCCTGTACACGGCAGTCACGGAGCAGGCGGCCAACCCACAGTTCCTGTCAGGTGCGTTTGCAGCTCAGCGATTGGCTGATGGTGCAATCCGCTGGTGCAGTGGCGAGGCATGGGGTGCCTACAGTAGCCTTGCTGGATCACACATTGCGTTGCCAGCACGTTAAACTGAGCTGCGCCTGCCTCCCGCTGCAACTCACCTTGCCTGCTTCCTCCTTGCATCTTCCCGCTGCCCGCAGCCATGGGCATCCCGGCCGACTTCCAGCAGACCCACTCCTCGCTGTGCCTGCACATCTGGCTGCTGCTGGTGCGGCTGCGGGCGGAGGGCAAGGACGGCAAGCAGCTGGCGCAGGTGAGGGCCTGCAAGGCAGAGGGAACACGTTCAGGGGGAGCGTGGGCGATGTGGCGGCATGGCCAAGGGGCTGGACAGCCGTTCAGCGCAAAGTGCGTGCCCCGCTTGAGTGTTCTTGGTCCCCCTCTGTCTCCATAGATGCTGTATGACGATTTCCAGACAGACGTCGAGGACCGGGCGCGCAAGGCGGGCGTGCGGGTGCGACCTGCGCAGCTTGCTTGGGTTAATTTGGCTTTGGCAGCTTACTATGGTTGCTGCTGCCAAGCAGCTTGCTTACCTTCCTGTTCGGCAGCGTGATCAGCAGTGTCCTGGCTTCTGCTGTTTGCCACCCTGGTGGCAGCAGGTGTAACCCCAGCATTGTCATCCCTTCACACTTTGCCAAACTTTTGGTGGTTCTTTGCGTTGGTTGCCCGCTGCCAGGTGCGGCTGTCCAAGCAGCTGACGGAGCTGGAGAAGCAGTTTTACGGCAGCAGCATGGCCTATGACAAGGCGATGCAGCCGAACAGCGAGCCGCTGGAAGAGGTGGGTGGGGTTGTGTCTCATCTCATATGTGCAGGTGGTTGGCTGTTGCTGGGGGATTTGGGATTGCTTTAGGATGGCAGGGTGCAGCGAGCCGCTGGAAAAGGTGGGTGGCAGGGCTGGTGTGTGCCCTGTCGACTACAGGCCCCCCTGCCTCCCTGACGCGTGCCTCCTCCCTTTTGGCCTGCTGCCTGTCTTGTCCTCGTAGCAGCAACACAAACAAACTCTTGCGTCCCCCGCCTCCTGCCCCACAGGCGCTGCTCCGCAATGTGTACCTCTCGGCGCCAGGAGCGCAAGAGGATGCCGCGCTACTTGCGCGCTACGTGACCAGGTGGGCTGCTCGCATTCGCGGCCAGCTGCTGTTGTGCCTGTTGGCATTGCTGCTGCTGTATGCGCAGGGAGCGGGGCGTCATGCTGGTAGCTTCCGTTGTGCTGGTAGCTTGGTCAGCTAGCGCTGCTTTTCACTCAAACTCTCCTCACGTGGCGCCTTGCAAGCCGTGCAAACACTCTTGCCTCTCAGCCGTCACCCAGTTCCGCTGCGTGCCCCCATGCAGGGAACTGGCCAGCCTTTCCATGACGCCCAGCGCGGCAGTGATGGCCGGCAACTTGAAGTTCACAAACATTGGGCTGGAGTCAAATGAGGCGGGCAGCAGCCAGGCGGCGGCAGCGGCGGCGGCACCAGATGCGGCCCCTGCAGCAGGCACCACCACGTGACGCGGCTCTTGCAAGTGACCTGTGCTGCAATGTTGGTTGCCCTTTTAAGCCACTGAATCGCTGTGCATGATTTGCGCCCTTGCGTGGCTCCGGTTGTATACTAAGCTGAATGCAATTGTACTCGTCTGTAAGTTGGTTCAGGAGTGTGCGACCGGCAGCGTGGCAGTCTGCATCCATGCCGCGATGTGCAGCTGCGTGCTGAGGGCAGCGCAGGCTTGGATCACTGGCAAGGGTGGGATGCAAAAGCGTGTGACGCCTGCGACAGCTGGCCTGAGGGACAGGGAGGGCAGCAGGCATGCATTGTATGGGCGATGGGCAGACGGGGTTGAGGTGGCGTAAAGCCGCTGCTGGCACTGCAGAGAGCCACCAGACCAGCCTGCGCAAGCCATGCACTGCTGGGCACACATGATCCTGGCCGTGATTGCCACCCAAACTGCAACCGTGCCTTACTGTATATGTCTGGGCCGGTATACTGCGCGGGTTTACCCATTTGAGCTCAGCTGCAACGGAAAGCAGCTGGACGGCAGCTCTGTGAAATCTGTGCTGATGGTTCCAACCAGCGGATGAGAGGAGAGCTGGCCACTCACGAGCGAGCACCTGTCATCTGCCGCCAGCATGGACATTTGAAAGTGCAGGGTCACAGACGACACCCTCGCCGCCTCCGCATTCCAGCGGTTCCCTGCAGCATTCCACTTTGCTGCAGAGCCTCCCAGCACGCAGACAGCGAAGTGCAGCAACAGCTCGCTCGGCGCCGGCCCCACCCGCCGCGCCTGCACCCCACCATGTCTCGCGGCAGCACCACCAAGAGCCGCAAGTCGGCGGGCAGCGGTCGGGCGGGCTTGAGGCGCCGCTCGCTCACGCTCAGCCGAGTAGAGGCCGCCCTGTACTCCTGCCGCTCCGGCATGCGCAAGCTGGCGCGGCGCGCAGGTGCGCTGTGCGGTAGGCGCCGCCGCCGCAACCCTGATCGCCGCCACCAGGCCGCCCCCGTTGCCGCCGCTCGTGCCGTCCGCCGACCAACCACGCCTCCTGCCCTGCCCCCTGCCCCGCAGGCGTTTCGCGCGTCGGCAAGGGCATGCTGGATGACCCGCAGGATGGCGCGCTGCTGGCATTCCATGACTGGCTGCGGGGCGTCATTGGGGATGCAGTGGTCCTCACAGAGTATGCGCGCCGCGCAACCGTGACCAGCAACGACATTGTCATGGCGCTGAAGCGCAGGGGCAGGTGAGCAGGCACTGGGTGCTGCCGTGCAGCGTTTCTCTGCCCTGGAGCAGAGCTGCATGCACCGTAATGCCACGGATTGCACATGCTGGGTGGGGCTGCCATGGCCGCAGGCGCTTTGTGCAGCTGGTGGCTCGCTGCTGCCCTCCCATGCAGCCTCCACTGCATCGTCTGCTCACAGCTTCTCGGCTGGCACTCCCCTGACTGACACTCCCGCCCCATCCTAGCTCCGCTGTTGTGCAGGACGCTGTACAGCACCCAGTGGGGCGTAGACTGGACTTATGGCTTCTACAACCGGGAGCGTGTGCGGGCCCGCATCGCCAGCGTCCGCCTGTCCCAGCCGCAGCTGGACGAGGCAGCCACGCAGATTGCGGCCAGCCAGGCTGGCTCCGCAGCCGCTGCGGGCGGGCAGAGCGTGCAGCAGGAGGCGCCTGGCTCTGTGCAGCGGCCGGCGGCGCCGCGCCCCCAGCCCTCCCAGCTGCCGCAGCAGTCGCCGGCGCGGCACCCGCAGCCTGCCCAGCTGCCGCAGCAGACGCCTGTGCGGCAGGCCCAGCCCCCGCCGCCCGCACAGTCGCCAGCGCCGTCAGTGGCGCACTCCCACCACCCGCAGCAGACGCCTGTGCGGCACGCCCAGCCCGCGGTGCCTGCACAGTCGCCGGCACCCTCTGTGGCGCACTCTGCTGCTGCGTCAGTGGGCTTGGCGACACCGCAGTCCCTCTGGCCTGCTCAGCAGCAGCACGAGCAGCAGCAGGAGGAGCAGCCCGGCGCTGCCGTGGTTGCTGCAGTGACTGCTGCACCAGCAGCGGCGGCGGCGGCAAAGGGCTGCTGTGGGGGCAATGCTGCACCTGCCAGCGCAGCACCGGCACCAGCCAACGAGCGGCGGCTGTCGGACGTGCCCACCCCCACTTTTCTCAGCGAGGCGCGGGCGGCAGAGGTGTGTTGCAGCAGTAAACTGGGGAGACAGCCAGGCTGATGGACGGTGACCACTGGGAGGTGTTGTGGCAATGCTGCCGATTGACAACGCACCCTTGCAGTTGCGGCATGAGCTTGTGCTGGGTTCACTGATGTCGCGCTTGCAGGCCCAGCCCGCACCGGGTGGCCGAAATAATGGTGAAAGGCTCCACGTTTGCTGCTAATCTGATCAGTACACTGTTACCCCATTGCTGCGTGCAGATCCAGAACTGGATGGCCGACCAAATGCTGGAGCTGCAGCGGAGCACCCCTGATCTGGGCATCAGCGTGCATGACCTGCGCCGGGTGGGTGCTCTTTGACGTTGTGCAATGCGGGGGCTGCTGGGGTGAGGGTAAGGCACGGTTGCTGGTTTCTCGTCCTGCTCTAGGCACAACAAGACGCAAGTCACGGTTGCTGCCGTATAGCCTGTGCCGGATGGTGCTGGAGAATGTGCAGGACGCAGCTGCGATGGGGATGGAGTGGGACATACATGGTTGCCGCTGCCAAGCCAGGAGGTGGGGCTGGAAGCAAAATCCCAAAGTCTCACCAATCCCACCCCCTGCCCCACTCCATGCAGGTCATGGTCGCCAAGCACAGCTGCACCGCGGCGGAGGTGCAGCACGTGCTGTTCTGCCTGGAGAAGATGGACCGCATCATGTGCGAAGACGGCATGATCTACCCCTGCTACTGATGCAGCATGCGCGCAGCGTGCGCAGCAGGCAGGTGCAGCGATCACCGCCCAGCTGTGGCGCAAGGCGGCAGCCCCACGGAGACAGCAGCCCCACTGGGGCAGCCGTACAGCGCCCCTCTTGTGCCGCCCGGCTGGTAGCCTTGCTGGGCCAGCGCTGGGCCGCCTGGCCGGCAGCCTCTGCCTGAGGCAGTGCCGTGGCGCAGGCCCCAGCAGTGATGCAGCAGCATCACACAGCAGCATTTAGGCAGCCGCTCGCTCTCAGCAGCATGGCACCTTAGCAACAGATCCCACAGCAGCGTAGGCAGCAGCACTCTAGGTAGCCGCTCCCAGCAGCACTGGTAGGCAGCAAGCGTGAGTAGATCAGCAGCCAAGTAGGCAGGATTGATTGTATTGATTTGCAGCACTTGCACGTATCGTCACCACTTTATGCATCACATCCCCTGTATTGCCCTGTACTCCATGCCTCAGCTGTGTGACAGCAAGGTTGGCGTGAAACATGGCTTTGGTAGGAGTGGAGCGGCACCATCAGGGAGCTCAGAAGTTGAGGTCACAAGGAGATCTATCAAGCGCTTTCAACGCAGAATGGGCAAGAGGTGTCTCCAAATCACAGCATCATAACGCAATGCGTGAACCATCCAGCACGTGCAGGACATCAGCTCAAGCGTTGGCCCCGCTGCCTGCCGCAGCCTGCGCCTGCGCCTGCTTGCATGCCTGCAGCACATGGTGAAGGCGAGGTTGCCCGGCTCAGCACAGGTGGTGCAACAGCATGCCCTGCCTGGCCGCAGGTGCCTTGGCCTCTGCATGCCACGGCTGCAGTGCACACTGCCTGCTCGGCACCCGCCTGCTTGTGGCCGGCCTTCCAGTCCTTTGTCTGGCACTCCTTGCTGCAGCCAAGGAGGACAAGGGTTGTGGGCAGTCCTGACGGCCAGACCCCAACGCCGCATGCATGGGAGCGGCGGTGCCAGCGCAGCGGCGGTGCACAGGATACCGCCTGCAATGCCAGCTCGGCCACGGCTTGGGCAGGCTGCCTTTCAGCCACGCAACTCTGAGCCACAGTTCAGGCCCGCAAGGGAGCATGGATCATAACGCGCCACCAACGGCAGGCAAGCCCGGGCTTGCCTGCAGTAGGACGGCCCGCGGCAGGCGGCGCAGGTGGAGCGCGGGGGAGGCGCAGGAGGAGCAGGTAGGGAAGCTTCCACCCTCCCCCGCTGCAGCAGGATAAGTGCCGGGATGCAGGAACAGTCAGCGAGGGCGCCGCAGCTGCTTGCCGCCGGCATGCAACGGCTGCATGGCACGGACTGCATAATTCCATGCCACTGGTCAGCCCACAGCAGCGGCAGTGCCCATTGCACGCACCTTGCGCGCGGGAGGGCGCCGGCCCGCCCAGCGCCGCCGCCGCGGCCACCCAGCCCTGGTACACTGGCTGCAGGCCCCCCGGCAGCCATGGCTTGATGCGGGGGCCATAGCCGGACACGGCTGTCGCCAGCTGGCGGCCGCGCTGCTCCAGCTCAGCTGCTTCGGCAGCACCCATTCGGCCCACGCCTCGCGCCTGCTTGCCCTGCTGCACCATCTGTGCGGCGAACTGGGACAGCACCAGGCAGATGTAGGGCGCGGTGTAGCAGCTGGGTGGGTGGGGGAGCGGAATGGGCAGAGTGGAAGGGGTGAGGGGTGCAGCAGCACGAGGAAAGGTAGTGCAGCCCTGGAGCAAGCAAGTGCAAGGAGCGCCGCGGTGCAGGGGCAAGTCGCTTACTGCTGAAAGCTGCAGCACTGCTGTGTTGTTGACTGCCTCACAGCTGCACAGCTGCAGCGCGCAGTGCCGTGCTGCCGCAGCAGGAACGACAGCAGGCCCCACCACCAGGCTGCTCTCGCCCCTCCAGCCCAAGCTGCTGCGAACCCAAAGCCAGCGCACATCCCAGGCCGGTGCACACCCCTCTGTACTCACACTTTTGAGCATCGGCACGTGCCAGCGCTTCTTCAAGCAGCGCCACCAGCGCCTGCCGCCGCTCCAGCGGCAGGCCCAGCCACTGGCTGAGGTTGGCTGCCACGGTACCGGCGCTGGCCAGGGAGGTGAGGTGGCGCGCGGTGGCGGGGGTTGAGGTGCAGCGGTCCAGCAGGGCTTGCGCGTCGCACAGCGCAGCTTGCAGCTGAGCCTTTGAGGGGCTTTGCATGGAGGATACCGCTGCCAGGCGCAGGGTGGCCGCCGCCTCCCAAATCGCATCCAGTGCTGCCTGGCCCTCCAGGCCGCAATACTCCTCAAAGTCCTGCATTATGCCCTGCTGGCACTCCCGCTGCGCCTGTTCAGCGGGAGACGTCCCCGCCGCCGCCGCCTGCGCACGGCCCCCTGCCGCCGCCGCCGCCGCAGCAGCAGCGGGGAAGCGGGGCACCCAGTGCTGGCGCTCCAGGCGCTGCTTCAGGGCGTGCGCGGGCCGGGCGCCCCACACTGCCTTCATCACGAGACCAATGCGGTCCACTGCTGCAGCCTTGGAGCGCTCGCCGCCGCCCAGCTGCACCTGCAGCAGGCTGGTGGCCAGCAGCTGCAGGATGGACAGGCTGCCAAAGAAGCCAGCCGCCGCCATGTGCTCTGCGGCAGGGGTGGGCGGCGGCGGGAGATGGTGCATGGGTGGCGGGGGCTGCACAGGCGGGGCGGCTGGCCGCTGCGCTGGTCAAGTGGCGGCGGCGGCAGCACACAATGTGCAGGCCGCTTTTGAGGCTGCTTAATCTTATTTTGCTGCCTGCGCTCACCTAGCTCTGAAGGGTCTCTGCAATCAAATCCCTTGCGGCCACCAGACTCAAACATCTGTGCATACGGCTGCACAGCCAAGCGGCGGGCAGGCGGCAAAGCAAAGGGTTTAAAGGGTCTATGAGTGAGAGCAGAGGGAGGGTGCAGCAGGGCGGGAGGACGCTCCACAAATGGCAGCACAGCGGCCAGCACGCATGCAGGTGCACGGCATGGCACAGCACGGCACAGCGTGGCAGGCGGAGTTCCAAACCAAGCATGCCGGCGCCGCTTGCAAGCCAGTGGGGCAGGCAGGCCGGCAGGCTCACCCCGAGGCCTGTCCCCAGCCGATCCAGCAGGAGCGGGCTGATAGTAAAGTATCCGATCGATCCGGTGCCCAGGGTGCCGGCCTTCACACACTCAAACAAGCCCTGCCAGCGAGGGATGGAGTGGGCAGACGGCAGGCTGAGTGCCCCTGTGTGCTGCAGCGCAGTCCGCATGCAAGCGGCCGAGTTAATCAGCCAGCCAGCCAGCCGGCCAGCCAGCGGGAGCTGTAGCGCCACAGCCAGATCAGGGCGTGCCTTGAAGAGCGGCACGGACTTGGGCATGTTTGGCATGGGCTTGGGCAGCGCGATGCCGCCGCCGCTCATTGCGTTGGCTGGAATGAGCTCCTCAGCGCGCCGCACGCCCGCAATCGCCTCCAACAAGTGGTCCAAGTTGGGGCAGCTGTCGCCAGCAGCTGCCAGGCGCGCTTGCGCCGCAACCATCTTGTCCACAGCTGCTTCCATGGTTTGTGCCTGCGAGTGCGGCAGGCGGCAGGCGGCGGCGAGCGGTGGCGGCGGCAGTGAGGCCAAGAGGCGGTGAAGGGCGTCGAAGGGACCGGCAGGTCGGGAATTGAGTACGTGCACACTGCACGCTCCGTGAAGGTGTGGGCAGGCGCGTGGTTGAGCCCCACCCTGGGTTCGAGTTTGCTTCGGCGCCTGGGGGTTTCGCAGCTACCCACAAACTGCTCACGACGCTAGCAGGTACGACCACAAGCCGCTAGCAAGGCCGAGGCGAGCCGATTGTGCACAGCTATGGCGGATGAAGTGCCGCCGCCGCCAGCGGCGGTAGCGTGACAGCAGGGCCCCAGCGGCAATGAAATCAAGCCCTTTGGGGCCCCTGCAGCCTGTCGATGAATCTTGAAGTTGATCACAGGACCTCTCAAAAATTCGTCAAGACCATGCCCCGCTTTGCCCTCACTCAGGCCCCTCTGCCAAACCCTAGAGCCAGAGGCACAGCAGGGTGCAACGCCAGTTTTGATTGTGCACCTGGGCTCCTGTGTGGCTTCGATTGCATGCCTTGACTGCATGCTTGTGTAACACCAGGGTCAGCATGAAACATGGCAATGGTAGCAGTGCGGAGGGCAGTGTCAAATATAAAGCGCAGGGGGTTTCTATCAAGCCCGGGCTCGAGGGCGCGGTTGCAAAACAAAGTGCTGGGATGCATAGCATGGCGGCGAATTTGCTGCCGTTTGCATCAAGTTGGTGTGTGTCGGGTCACTTGTTGCGCAAAGCTGTACTGCTGCATTGCTGCATTGCAAATGGATGGGGCTCGCATTTGCCCATTTGGAATAGGCTCAGAAGAAATCGGGGTCGTGAATTGGCAGGAAGCCAGCTCGCAGGCGATTCTCCCGCCGGCAGGCAGCGTCCCCCTCTGCGCACACGGTGCACTCGCCGCAGGAGCGGCGGCACGTGCCCAGGCCCGTGGCGCTGCCCTGCAAGGAAGGAGGCATGGCGTTGAGGTGGGGGTTGGGGTTCGGGAGCACAGGGAGGGGCAGGCAGCAGCGGTGTTGCGCGACGCACGGCGGCAGCGCCACCGGCGGCGCAGTGCAACAGCGCATTGCAGCGCCAGCCCAGGCTGCAGCAGCGCACCACTGCCGCCCTTTGAGTCGCGTTTCCTTCCACCCCGCGCATGCCTTCATGGCAGCGCAATGCTAGGACGCCACAGGCAGAAACAGCTGCTGCAAGGCGGCGCTCCACCCTTCCTTCCCACTCCCCGCTCTTGCCTTCATGGCAACGCAACGCAAGAGCACCACAAGCAGCGGCAGGCAGTTGTTGCAAGGCGCCGCTCCGCCCTCCCTCCCCTCTGCTCTACAATGTAAGCTTGCCTTCATGAACTGCGGGTTCTTGTCGCACTCCCCCGCCTGCGCCCAGTTCTCGCAGTTCTCATCCGTGTCTTCGCACTCATCGGGGTTCACTGGCGGCTCGGGCGGCTGCCGCCGGCCCAGCTCCTCGGGGCGGAAGGGCTTGGTGTGGACCCAGAAGATGGCTGCACAGGGGGGGGTGCGAAAGTGAACTGATTTGGACATGGATTGATGCGGAGGGCGGCTGCCGCCGGCATTGGAGTGGATCCAGAGGGTGGCTGCACAGGGGAGAGCAAGGACCACTCGGGTGCAATGGTGTATAGATGGGTAAGGAGGGCAGGTGCTGGCGGGTGGTTGCAGAGCGGTAACAGCCACACACGGCTGGCATTTGCATGCAATGCACGGTTTCCAGTTGCGTGCCTAACGCTGGTAGAGCCTGCAAAAAGCCAACCTGTTTCAGGACCACAATCATTGATATGACTCCTTACCAACATACTTGATTCCCTTGATGACGGGGCAGGCGGTGTGGAGGGAGTGGGGGTCGAGCGTCTTGCCATCGGGCTGCGCATGGGCAGGGTGGATTTGAAGCATTCGAATTGCGCACGTTGGCACACCCGAACACTGGCACATAAGCGATGCCATGCCATTGCACGACAGCTGTGAAGCGCAGCAATGCGGCCTGGCAGATTGGTACAACCGAGGCTGGAGAGCTCCACCACAAGGGCAGCCGTCCATGAGAGCAACAGCGGCGCCCGCTCACCCTTTGGCTGTGGAAGACGATTGCGTCTCCTCGCTTGGGCTTCATTGAAACGTGGCCCTGCACACCGGTAGCGGAACGCGCTGGAAAACCATGAAATGCACGCTGTGCTGTGGACGAGGCCCGCAGCAGCACGTGCGAGCAAGCACTCGCCCCAGCCGCCGCACACCCCCACAAGCAGACAGCAAGAAACAGCCAGTGCTCCCGTGCCGCTCACATCGGCACAGGGCGAGAAGGGCCCAAGCTTTTCGTTCATACCAGGGCTGCAGCAACAGGAGGGACACGCAGAGGAGGCCAATCAACCGTGGACCACAGAATGCACACATGAGGCGGCCAATTGTGGTCCCAACTCCCAAGCCCGAAGCAGTCGGCCTGCCTACCCTGAGCCTCTGGTTGTCGGGCAACGTGGCTTTGCCGCCCTCCCACAGTGCTCCAAACTACCCAGCACGGCCCAACTGAGCCAATGGCTGTCTGACAATGCGGTGTCAACGCCTTCCCACAGTGCTGCAACCCCTTGCACGGCCGACCTGAGCCACTTGCTGTTTGCCCTCCCACAGTGCTCCAACCCCTTGCACAGCCCACCTGAGCCACTCGCTGTTTGGGAACGTGGTTTCCCCGCCCTCCTCCACATCCGACAAGTAGATGAGCACGGTGGCTGTGCGGGGCGAATCCTCATCCAGCGAGTCGTAGTGCGAGCGGTACTCTTGCGAAAAGCCATCTGCAAGCAGCAAACATTGCAAGAGAGAGTGCAGGTGTCTGCAAATCCTCATCCAGTGAGTCGTAGTGCGAGCAGTACTCCTGGGAAAGGACGTCTGTCGGCATTGAAAAGGCAGAGAGGACAATAGCATCACCCAGTGGTTGGTCAACCACCGGATGCCCATGGGAACAAGGGGAGGTAGCCGGGCCGCAAGCATGCGCCACAGCCCATGCCCAAGCGTTATTACAGACAGGCGGCTTAAGGGGGCCGACAGCTGCATCCAACCAGCGGCGGCCACTCACAGCGCAGAACCTGCAGGAACAGAGAAAAGGCAGCAGAGGGGCGCAGATGCTCAGGTGGACAATTGGAGGTTGGCAGCTGCCCATGCATCAGGACTGCTCTCCAGCACAGCTTCCATGATTTGCACATTCTAGAGGCAGGTGAGTGCGCTCTGCTGCTGGCCTGCGGACCCACTGGCCACAGCTCAGCTCTGTGCAGCTGCTGGCCATACAAGCGTGCTGCCTGCATGTGTACACCAGCCTGCAGAAAAAGGGCTCACTTGGATGTCCTCCTGGTGGGACACGTTGTACTTGGTCCAGAGGGCCACTCGCTCCTCGAGCGTGGAAATCACGGGGTCGTGGTGCCGCCTGCACAGGGAGAGCAGGTGCGCAGGGATTAGTGCCCAAGAATAGCTTTCGGTGCGAGCCTTCCAACAGGAAGTAGCTTGCAGCAAGCTTGCAGCAGACTTGCAGCACACCCAAATATGGTGGATCAAACGGCAACCAGCTGCCGCGCAGCACACCGCAGCGGGGGACAAAATGCCCAATTAAGCCAGAGCAAAAGAAGCGCACTTGATGAACATGCCATAGCTGGTGCGGTAAGTGTCCACCACGCTCTGACCTCCAGCACCCACCACTGTGCTGCGCTTCAGCTGCGAGGGCGGGCACAGCAGGCGGGGGCGGCCAGCGTGGCTTACGGTACCGCGCGCTCGCAAGCCCGGCGGCTGCGATTGTGGTGCCATCCATACACGCTGATCACTCGCGACTCAGCATGTGGGATGCACGCCGCACCGTCCCATTGCAGACAGGCAACCGAGCAACCCATCACGGCTGGGATGTGCCATGCATGTCGGCTGCTGCCTCTGGGTCCGTTCAACCAAAGAGCGCAGCACACCAGCGGCTGCGCCAGCTTGATGACGTGATCCGTTTCTTCCTGGCTGGCAAAGTTGTGGGCCACAAACGCGCGCGGCTGCCAGCTGACTGGCTCGAACCAGGGGTGGCTGCCACCTGCGGGGCGCAGGGAGCGGGGGAAATGTGGGCGGCGGCCGCCCTTGCGGCAGCGGCAGCGGCGGCAACAAGGGCAGAGCCGGCCTGAGAGCCCACCCGGCATTCCGGCGCTGCTCAGCTCAGCATCGGCTGCCGCGGAGATGTTTGCTCACCGACGCCGGCCACCAGGAGCAGCCCCACGGCCAGTGGGACCAGTACCAAGCTTCTGCGTGACATGGTCACGCTCTGGCAGCACTGATGGGTTGTGGAAAAATCTCGAATAAGGGAAAGGCGTTTGGACGAGCACAGGGACCTCCCGCATGGCCATCGCCCGCATCTTTGGCTGCAGGTTGCCGACAGCACGGGCGACTGTCCTGCTCTTTGTGGACTTCCGGCATCCTCGGAATAGCTGTTAGCAGGCATCGCCAGCCCCCTCGGCAGCCCACAGCCCACAAACAGCTCCCAGCCGCCGCACAGCCAACGCGTCAGCCCCCGCCATGGCGCCCACGACCAATACGAAGTGAGAAACGCGCGTGGCAGCGCCGCCGACAGCCGCAGGCCCTGCACCGCCGCCCGCCGCCGCCAACCGCGGCCGCTGGTCTCACCTTGCCAGCCTCTGCCCTGCCGCGCCTGCAGGAAGAAGAAGCAGGTGGTTCAGTCGGATGATAGCACAGGCAGCTCCGTGCTGGGGCTGCTGGCAGTCGCGGCGGCAGCCGCAGCTGGCTTCTGGTGGTGGCGCCGCCGGCAGCAGGGCGGCGGCGGCAAGGCGGCGGGCGGGCGCAGCGCCTTCAAGTTCCCGGCCGGAGCGGCGCAGCAGCAGACAGGCGGCAACGGGCGGCCGGTGAGCAACAAGAAGAACAAGGCGAGGAAGAGGGAGGAGAAGGCGCGGCGGGCGGAGAAGCGAGAGAAGTGAGCGAGGGCAGGCACATAGCAGTGCAGTTATGACAAGCCTGTGTGGGTCGCCCGCCTGTGTGGGTTGTCCTCCTGGCAAGCATATCTGATGCCACGCGCAAGCTAGCAGCAGCCGGGGCTTGCTGCATGCTCCAGAGCCGGGCGCGATTGGGCTGCAGCTGTTGGCACCATCCGGCGCCTGCGCTGTCCCACCCATCATTCCCCACCTGCGTACCACTTAACCCCTCAACAGGGCCGCCGCGGGGCCGCAGCAGCAGCAGGGCAAGGGCGGAGACGAGCAGGCGGGGTCCACAACAGTCATCAACTACTCGTACTTCGATTCAGGTGCGGCCAGCAACACATGCAAATATCTGAATGCTGCATAGGGCCGCCCTTCTGCAGCTGCAGCCCGTATGCGTGCTAGCTGTTGCGGAGGCTGGAGCGGCAGGCCGCAGGTTGCAGAGACCAAGGGGCTTGTCGACCTGGGGGCCGGCTCGCCTCCTGTCGTGCGTGCACTCAGCCTGTTGACCGCGCATTCAGACGCGTCACAACATCCGCCTGCCGATCCCTTTCATCACCTCTCCCGCAGCCCGCAAGGACACGCTGCTGCCGGCCGCCAAGAAGCGGCCCGCCTTCAGCGCGGCGGATGCGGTGCAGATGCAGCAAGACGCGGCGTCCAGCAGCGGCGGCGGCGGCGACGGCGGCGGCGGCAAGGGGCGGTGAGATGCCTCATGGGCGGCGCCCGTGTCGCCAGCGACAACCGACCAGTGTGGAGCCATTGTGTTCAACTGTGCCCACCGTCTCTGTCCCCTCTGTTGTACTGTCGGATCTTTGATAAGGATGCGGCGTCTGCGCCTGTTGTCGCGGCGCCTGCTCTCCTCTTGCTTCCGTGTGCCCCACCTGACGTGGATGCTTGCAGCTGTGTGATTCTGCCGACTGCCGCACTTGAAATGACTGTGGCTCCACCACGTGTGACTTGAGGCCGAGCAGTCCTGTCTCAGCCTGCATGCATGGAGGTGGAGGTTGAGCATGCGCAGGGGATGATACGTCCGGTGCACTGCCGGTCGTGGAGCTTGTGTGCATCATGCACTGTTTGCATGCCCTGCCTGGCATGCCTGGCGCCTGTGCCGCTCCCATTGACTGCTTCAAATTGTGGTGCGGCAATCCTGTCCACACAGTGGGAAGTGCCCCAGGCCAACAGAGAGGCCACATCCTGGTCGCCAGATCTGGTTGTGATTTTTCCGGTAGCGGCTGGCGACTCCGGCGGGCAGCTGTTGGCGCAGCAGGCACTGACAATGGTTCGCATCGTCCGCCCCACTCATTGACCTCTGGGCGCCCGCCCCGATGTTCTGGCCAGCTGTGGAGGAGCAACCGAAGGCGCCACTGCCCCTTGCATGGGGTCCTTGGCGTACCGGGCGAAGCCCCGATTTGCAGGCCTGCACTCCACCTGCGGCTCGTTTCAGACATGTGTAGCCGTCTTATACTCGTTCTGCGTGCCCTCGTGGCCGCGTGGCTCTGCTGCTGGGCGAGCGCCCTCGCAGAAGTGCGCAGCAGTAGCAAGGCCGGCTGCGCCGACGAGAACTGCAGTCAGGTGGGGTTGGGGCTGGTGTGGAGGGCACCGCGGGGGCTGCAAGCGGCTGCAGGCGGGCCACCGGGCCGCCGTGCGGCGGGAGCGCGCTCGGTGCCGGGGCCACCGACGAGGCAGGCTCTGCTGGCCGGCAGCAATACTACGAGCCTGGCATTCACCAACTGCACACCGTGCCTCTTGCTCCTGGTAGTGTCAGTTGGGACTGCTTGGAGCTACCGTGCTGCCACGCTCACTGCTCCGTTTGCAGTCGTGCCTGCAGGCCGGTACCTTCCCGCCAAGCCTTCCAGCGGCCTTGCATGCAGCCCTGCCCTGGGCCTTGGCGGCTGTCGCAGGGGCACTCGGCTGCCTTTGGCTGCTGAGAGGGCCCCGCACGTGGCGGCGGCGACGGCACCAGCGGCAGCTCACAGCTGGGCCCACAACAGCCACCACACAACAGCCTGCTGCCACCGGCAGCCGGCAGTCCGAGAGCGG
>VFQQ010001582.1_pt1 | contig 30462 bp, 32 predicted proteins | sample 3512341 | NCBI WGS metagenome assembly VFQQ01 (sample SAMN10412373, study PRJNA504923) | tailings metagenome | isolation source: Relicate 2 Philex TSF1 revegetated site | place: Philippines: Tuba, Benguet | collected 2017-08-29
CGACACGAAAGGCAGGTCGTAGCGGGGGCCGCAGCAGACGTAATGCTGGTCGGCGCTGTCGAGGGAGAGGCCCTTTTCCAGTTGCGCCAGCGCCACGTCGCTGACTTCCCAGAGCGGGCGCCCGGTCAGCGCCGCACCGGTCGAGAGCAGCGGGTTGCCGATCTGCGTCTGGTACATGCGCGGGGGTGCCGACTGGCCGGTTGCCGTGGTGATAGCGGATCGCAACGACGCCTCGAACGTGTCGAGATGGCCGCGATAGGTCGCCTTCAGCATCTCCTGCGAACCGGTCTCGCCCTGGCTGAAGTTCACGCGGGGGATTTCGACAATGTGTCCCGGCACAACCTTCACCATGTTAGCGAGTGTCGGCAGTTGCACGTTGGTCCAGTGGTCGTCGTCGCCGCCGTCCCCCGCGCTCAGGAAATAGGTGATTGCCATGCCGCCGACGCCGATCGTGACGTATCCGAGTTCCGAATCAAACCGGTAGCCGTCCGCGCCGAAGCCCGCAGTAATCATGGCGGCGAGGCCCGGCGTCGTGGTCAGCACGCCGTCGACGGTCGTGACGGGGTTGCCGCTGCCGTCGTAGATCGTGGCGGTGCCGCCGATCCGCTGGTCCACCGCCGGCACCAGGTAGCGCTGGTTCGCCGCATTGATCGGGTCGTCGTCGTTGACCAGTCCCGGCCGGTGCATCGAGCCGTTGAACATGTGCAGCAGTGGCGAGACGATCTGCCCGGAGAACTCGACGTCGGCGTACCATGCCTGCCCGTTGAGGCCGCCGGAGTGCGACCAGACGGAGAGTGACTGCCCGGTGCCGAGAATCCACTTCATCTTGCGCTGGTCGACCGAGGACATGACGTAGCTCGGCGCGGCCGTGGCGACGACGACAAACATCCGGACGTCGGTCAGGTAGATCACATAGCGCCAACCACCCTGGTCGGCCGATTGCTGCGTCCAGGCGATGCCGTCCGGCGAGGTCGCCACCCGGTTTGTGCCGGACACCGACACGGCCACGAACAAGCCACGATCCGCCGCCCAGCACACCGATTGCCAGTTCAGGTCGCTCGGCGTGGCGCGCGAAGTCCAGGTGATGCCGTCGGGCGAGGTCATCACCCGGTTGCCTGTGCCCGTGACAGCAACGGCGACCAACAGCCTCAGTTCAGGCGACCAGCAGAGACCCTCCCACGAATTGTCGGCGGCCGTCGTCCGCATCGTCCAGGTGATGCCATCGGGCGACGTGGCTGCGCGGGTTCCGGTGCCGGACGCTGCGACCGCGACGAACAATCCGAGTTCTTTCGCCCAGACCACTGCGCGCCAGGCTCGCGAGCTCGGCACCGAGCGGGTCGTCCAGTTGATGCCGTCCGGCGAGGTCATGATGCCGGTGCTGGTCGAGCCGTTGTTGGAGACGGCCACGAGCAGGTTGAGTTCTGGCGACCAGCACAGACCAATCCAGTCGGTGTCGGCTGCAGATGTCCGCGCCGTCCAGGTGATGCCGTCCGGGGACGTCATCACACGGTTGCCGGTGCCCGAGTAGGCAATGGCGACAAAGAGGTTCAGCGCATCCGCCCAGACGACGGTGCGCCAGTTGTTGTCGGCCGCCGAGGTCCGCTCCGTCCAGGTCGCGCCCCAGTCGTCGGAGGTCATCGCCCTGTTGCCGGTGCCGGTACTGGCGACCGCCGCCAGCCGCCGCAGCGTCGGCGAGTAGGCGACGCTGCGCCACTCGTTGGTGTTGGCGGCGGTACGGGTGCGCCAGGTCAGGGCGCGCGGGTTGTAGTCGAAGACCTGCGCGTCCCAGGCGAAGGGATAGATCGCGAAGTCCGCCGCCACCTTGTCGCCAGCGGTCCTGCCGGTCGGCGTGGGCACGACGACGCCGAGATGCTCGCGGTCGATCTCCACGGCGTAGGCAGGCCCGTAGGGAAACTGCGCCTTCGGTCCCCACATGAACGGATAGTCCGCGGTCGGCCTCGAGCGGATGAAGCGGTCGCGGTCAAGGTTGCCGCGCGGTGCGCGCAGCGACAGATGCTTCTTGCCGAAGGCGGTGTGCGGCTCGCCGACGGCGACGCCTCGCGCATTGCCGGGAGACGCCAGCCCGCCGAACCGATCGACGGTCAGGAGCGGCTGCCCGTCCCTGCCGGTGACCGACCACAACTGGTTCGGCGCCGCGATGCCCAGCCGCGACGCGCCATCCTTGCCGATGTCCATCGGCATAAGCCGATCGGCCAGCGCCGTGCGACCGGCGCGGGCGGCGACGGTCTCGGCGACCTCCACTGCAAGCGCGGCTTCCGACGCATCGTGGCGCTCGTGGAGTTGGGTGTAGGGTCCACGCGCCGTCGCCACCTCCGCCGCGAAGCCCGGCTCGATCCCGTAGAACGACCAGATCAGCGCCGTGACGCCGAGCGTGATCTCGGCCGCCGTCTTCGCCAGCACCCACCGCTCGCCCTGGCCGACCGTACCCTCCTGGATGACGATGCCCATCAATGCCAGTTCCGCCGCGCTGTCGGCGAAGGTCGCGCGCGCGGTCGGTCCCGACGCCACGACGGGATAAATGCCGTTCTCCGCGGGATTGGTCTGGAAGGGCAGGAACGCGTACTGGCCGGTGGCGAGCGTGAGCCCGTTCAGTGTCGCCCCGTTCACCAGGCCGCTTGCGAGGTTGACATTGCCCGTCGCCCGCACCCGGATCACCTTGGTGATGTCGTCCGTCGGCAGCCACTTGACGCCGTTTTGCAGCGTCTCGACGAGGCCGGTCATCTCCTCGAACGCCTGCACGACCATCGCATTGTCGGGCTGCTTCAGCGGGTCGGGCGGGTTGCCGAGCACGGCCGCGCGAATGGTCTCGACCGGAGTCGCCATCATGTCCTCGCGTTGATGAGAGAGTGCGTCAGGTCACCGTGACGGTGACCGGTCCTTCCAGCGTGCCCGCCAGGCCGGAGCCGTTCAGCGGTTCGGCGTAGACATCGATCGTCCCGGCCGCCGAGGTGACGGGGATCGAATAGGCGATGCCGGGCGCCACCGCCGGCGTGGCGGCGAGGTGCGTCGCCCGCACCAGCGGGTTGCCGGTCGGCACGCGGTAGATCGCCACGCGCCGCAGATGCGTGTCGTTGGCCGTGCCGAAGCTCACCGTGAACAGTCCCGCACCGCCGACCACGCCGAAGCCGATCAGGTCGACCGGCGGCGTCGGGTCGGCCACGGCCACCACCGTGTCCGGCGGCGTCTTCCATGCGCTCGCCCGCCCACCCAGCGTCACCGTGCGGTACTGCACCTGGTAGGTCGCGCCGTCGTCGACCGTGTCCGAATAGGCCAGCAGGTCGGTCATCAGCACGACCATCGGCCGCCAGGCGAGGTCGCCGGCCTTGCGGTACTGGAACTCGAAGCGCCGGTCGACGCGGGACGGAGCATCGAACACCGCCTCGAGTCGCACCGAATTGCCGCCGGAGCCCGGCACGAAGGCAGCAGCGAGCGTCACGCCGGAGGGCAGCGGAAGCGTCCCGTCATGCTCGATCGGCGTCGCCGGCGCCGGCTTGTCGCCTTCCTCGCCCTCCAGCAGCGTCCAGCGGTTCGCGTCGACCGGCACCAGTCCGAAGGCGCTGGTGATGCCGGCCTCGTCAAGCGCCACCGGCGTGGCGATCTCATGCGGGCCGGCGAATGTGTCGTCGTACTGGAGATCGACGATCCGCTCGCGCCGCGCCATCAGCCCACGTAGCCCCACCGTCGGCGCCAGCCGGTAGCGCGATTGCGTCCTGAGCCCCATCGCCTTCGCCAGCCGCACCGCCTGGTTGTGGTTCTGGCAAGCCAGCACCTCGATCGTCAGGAAGCGCGGCGTGCGCCCCTCCTCGAAGTAGAGCGGGTTGATCCAGGCCGCCGCCGGTTGCGCGACGAACAAAAACTCCGGCTCGATATACTTGACGATGACGCCGTCGGTCTCGCTCTCGCCGTTCGTCGCCTCGCGACTCGCCATCGCCATGATGTCGCGTTTCCGCGACAGCGTCAGCGTCGGCGCCGCGTAGTGCCCGACCATCGGATAGGCGAGGCCCGCCGCGTCGTGCATGATCACCGCGTCGGCGGACATCAGGATCTCCGCCTCGGCGACATGCCGTTCCTTCTCGTCCGGCACCGAGATGCCGCAGACGTAGCGCGGCGCCGTGCCGCCGTTCTTGTCGGTCTCGGTCTGGTCGCAGATCGTCGCCTGCTCCCCGACCTTCGCCCAGTTGATCGAGGCGAGCGGCTTGTTGCGGCCCCAGGGGTGCGTGCGGAACCAAGCCCAGATCAGCGCCGAATTGCGCGACGTGCCCCAGGTCGCGCGGTCGTCGATGTCCTGCGCCTCGTCGCGCGGATCGTAGATGTAATCCCAGTCGCCGATGATCGAGACGCCGGGCTCGCCGAGCCCGAACGGCCCGCGCCAAACCATGACCTTGTAGCGCTCTTCCACCTCCAGCGCCCGGCACCGCACCACCGAATAGGTCGTGCCGACCAGCAGGTGATCGTCGGTCCATTCCGGAAACGCCGCCTTGAAGTCCGCGATCGCCGGCGGCACCGGGTCGTCGGGCGTGAAGGTCGTCGTCCAGATCCGGAACACCGGCGTGCCGCCCACCTCCTGCGTCTCGGTGAACTCGGCCGTGGTGACCCAGCCATCCTCGTCGAGCTCGACCGGGATCTCGGCGAGCACCACGTGCACGGTGTTGCGCAGCGGGCTGTCGCCGTGGACGAGGATGTACCAGAAGTTCCCGTTGGCATCGAACTCGCCGAACACCGCCGCGCCGCCGGCCCGCGTCCGCCCGGCATGTAGCCAGCGCTGCGGCTCGCCGATCCGCACGTTGACGCGCGCCGATTCCACCGACGGCGCCTGCGGCTTCTTCTGCAGGAGATACTGCGCCGCGGTCGCCGCCACCGAGATCAGCAGCGACCCGAAACCGGAGGTCAGGAAGGTGCCGAAGCTGAGCCCCGCGCCGACGCCGCCGAAGCCGAGCGCCGGCGTCACGATTCCGGTCACCGAGAACAGCGCGCCGCCGAGGAAGCCGAGGATCGGCAGCGCCTGCGCGTCCGACGGATAGAGCGCCGTCGTTGCCAGCAGCACCAGCGGGACCAGCAGCCGCCTCATGGCCGCCAGGCTCCGAGCACATGCACGAAGCGCCGATCGACCTCGACCGCGCCGCGCTCCAGCCGGAACAGTATCGCATCGCCGAGGCACAGCCCGCCAATCTGGTGGGCATCGTAGGTCGCCACGATGAGGTCGCCGCGCGCCGCCGTTTGCACCCGCTTTGCACCGACGAGGGACATGCCGCGCGCGAATCCGGCCAGCCCGCCGCCCTCCCGCTTCAGCACTGCCAGCGCCCCGGCCTCGTCGCGATAGGTGCCGCGCCATTCCGCGCCGCCGTCGATCCCGGTCAGGATCCGGGCGAAATTGAAGCAGGACATGAAGCAGTCCGCCTGCCCCCAGAAGAAGCAGCCGCTGCGCCATTCGCGGCGCGTCGCCTCGATCACCGCCTCGCGGTCGATCGCAGTCATTGAACCCTGTAGGTCCGGTTTGCCAGTCCGGCGAGGAACTCGGCGCCGCGGTCGAGCTCCACGCCGAGCTCGCGGGCGTAGCGCTTCTGGTGGGTGTCGGCATAGGAGCGGCCGGGAATGGTGGATCGCCCGGAATTGCCATCCTTGGCGAGCACGGTGATCGAGTAGCGCCGCACCACCGACCCATCCTCCATGAAGAGCCGCTCGTCGAACTTCGAGGATTCCATCGTCACCGACTTCAGGAAGTCGATCGGCGTTCCCGGCCGCAGCCCCTCGCCGTTCTCGAACAGCGCGAGATAGCAGGTCAGCGTCCGCCCGTTGACGCGGTGCTGGTCGGCCTTCAGCGCCTCATAGGTCTCGGCGTCGAGATAGCCGAAAGTAAACTCGTAGCTCGGCGCCGTGCCGTCGCGCCCGTCGGCGAGGCTCGGCGTCCGGTGCACGTTCTCGTCGCGATTGTTGACGGTGCCGTACCACTCGCTCCCGTCCTCGGTGTAGAGCCGGCCCTTGCCGTCCCAGAGCCGCAGCGGGAAGTCGAGGAAGTCGTAGAACCAGCAGCGCCGCACCACGGCGCGGATGTCGGTCGTGTCGGTCGCCGCGCCGAGATAGTCGTTCAGCCGGTCCTCGAACAGCGACATCAGACGATCGCCTCGACGAAGCTCGCCGAGCCCAGCTGCACCAGCCCCGCCGCGTCGTAGAGCCCGCGAAACGCCTCCGGGTTCGTCGCCATGAAGGTGGCCTTCGGCCGCAGCCGGATCATGTCGCCCAGAGCCACCGCGCTGCGCAGCGGCGGGTCGACCGTCACGGTCGCGATCGACCCGGAATAGGTGATGTCCTCGACCAGGTAGGCCGTGTCGCGGTGCCCGATGACGTGGCCGTGCCGAAGCCCGTTGGCCAGGGACCCCATCGAGAAGCTCAAGGCCGTGCTGCCTGCGAGCGACGCGGCGGTCGCCAGCACCACCGGGCTGAACATCCAGCCGCCGCCGTTCAGCCAGGTCTGCCCGTTGGTCCATGCGAGCCCGTCCAGCTCGCTCGGGGTGATCGTCTCGGTCATGCCGAAACGGCGCAGCGGATCGTACTCGCCGATGCTGATCCCCAGCGCCGAGGCGCTCACCAGTTGCGGCGAGCGCGTGATCGGGATCCGGAAGACATTGCCGTTGGCGATCTTCGACATGAGCCAGGAGACCAGCGTGTCCGCGTCCTCGACCCGCCCGAACTCCACCTCCAGCCAGCCGAAGCCGCCCGGCTCCGGCGACAGCGTGCGAACGCTGCCCGAGGTCAGCACCGACTCCACCGCCTGGCCGCCGGCATGGAACAGCTGCCGGACCGGGATCACCGTCGGCCAGTCGTAGATGACAGGAGACGGCATCTCAGACTATGCTTGCGGAAAGGGGGAAAGACCGATGAAGACACGCATCCTCATCTTGGCTGTTGCACTCTCCGGCTGCGCCGGCGTCAACAAGTCGATGGAATACAACGACGTCAAGCACGTCTCCTTCGCGCACCCGGCGCTGCCCCATGGTTTCTGGATCTTCGACCGGCCGTCGGAAGGCCGCATGCTGATCAACCAGGATCCGGGCTCCGCGTCCGGCGCCGGCTTCGTGAAGGGTGCGACCTGCGGCATGGTCGATACGTCGACGCCCCAGAACACCTTCGAATCCGCCGCGAACCTCTGGCTGGAATCGCGCGGCCGACCCTGCAAGGCCACGCGGACCGAGCGTGTGCTCGCCCCGACCAACTACGAAGTCTTCTACACCTGCACCGGCTGAGTCAGGCAAAGGCCCCGTCCTGGCCGAGCCGCACCTGCCAGCCCTCGAGACTGTCGCGCACCTCGCGCACCGCCGAGGCCGCGCCCTGCTGCACCATCGCCTGCACGTCGGCGGAGGTGATCGCGCCGCTGATCGGGAACGTCTGGTTGATCACAACCGTGCCCGCGCCGCCGAGGCTCTGGCCGGGCTTGGTGATGTCGACGCGCTCGTTCGGGCTCTTCCGGAACGCCACCACCTGGCTGTCGATTCCGCCCGTGCCGCCCGGCATGATCGTGCCGCCGCTGGCGAAGCCGGTCAGCCCGCCGAGCAGGCTCGACAGGAACCCGCCGAAGCCGCCCATGCTCCCCATGTTGGAAAGCGCCATCTGGGCGATCTGGCCGAGCACGTCGCTGAGCACGTCGCGCCAGTCCTTCGTGCCCTTGATCAGGCCTGCGATCGACGAGCCGAGGCCGGAAAACATGCTGCCGGCGGCCTGCTCCACGCCCTCGAAGCTGCCCTTCAGCTCGTCCGCCGCGCCCTTGGCGACGCCGGTGACGTTCGTCTCCATGCTCTGCATGCCGCCGGCCAGGCCCTGCATGATGTTGACGCCGACCTCGTGCATCACCCGCGACGGCGACTGGATGCCAAGGGTGCTCTTCACGCTGCCGACGAGATCGCTCGCGAAGCCGGTCAGCCCGTCCTTCACGGACTGGAACTTGCCCTTCAGCCCCTGCCACAGCCCGTCGATGATCTGCCCGCCGATCCGCAGCATTTCCGCCGGCAGCCGCTCGAAGATCGCCAGCAGCTCCGCCGCTTTCGTCCGCATCGCCGCGATGGTCTGCGGAAACAGCGTCTCGGCGATCGACAACAGCGTCGTGCCGAAGTTCTGGATCATCTGCTTGGCCGTCTCCCATGCGCCCCGCCAGTCGCCCGTGAGCAGCTGGGTGATCGCGGTGATCTGCAGCTTCATGTGCTCCATGATCCCCTGCACCGCCGTCATGATCGCCGACCCGGTCGTCTCGACCACCGCCGCGAACTCCGGGAACTTCGCCTTGATCTCGTCCCAGTAGAACCAGGCTGCACCGATCGCCGCGAAGGCGCCCACCACCAGCCCGATCGGGCTCACCAGCGCCAGCAGCGCCGCGCCCAGGATCGGCAGGGCCGAGATCAGCCCGGCAATGCCCGACGCGGTCAGCCCGATCGCCAGCACGAACGGCCCGATCGCCGCCGCTGCCGCGGCGATGATCGTGCCCCATTTCAAGAGCTCGGGATTGGTCTGCGAGAGCTTGTCGATCATCCCGGCGAGGCCCGACACCATCTCCGTCAGGAACGACAGCAGCCCGCTCTTGGCGATCTGGATCTGCAAATTCTCGAACGCGCCCCCGAGCTTTTCCATCTCGCCGTTGAAGCCGGCCATGCGCGCCGCCGCCTGTTCCTCGGCGATGCCCTTGCGGTTGATCTGCTCCACCATGGCGGAGATGCCGGCCGCGCCCTCATTGCCGAGCGCGATCGCCGTGCGCAGCGCGTCCTGGCCGAAGATCGTGTTCAGCGCATCGTTGCGCGCCTCGTCGCTGAGGCCCGCCAGGGCGTCCTGCAGCTCCTGCGCGATCTCCGGTAGCGACTTCATCTGGCCGTTGGCCTCGAAGAACTCGAGGCCGAGATCCTGCATCGCCGTGGCGGCCTGCTTGCTCGCCGGCACCAGCCGGGTCAGGAAGGTCTTGAACGAGGTGCCGGCGTCGGACCCGGAGTTGAACACGTCCGACGTCGCCGCGATCGCCGCGTTGAACTCGGTCAAATCGACGCCGAGCGCGCCGGCGACGCCACCCGCCTGGCCGAGCGCCAGGGCATAGTCGTCGAAGCCGAACTGCGAGGCGAGCGTCACGCCGGTGATCTGGTCGACGATCGGCCCGAGGTCCTCGACCCGCTTGCCGAACTGCGCCATCACGTTGGTGGCCACGTCGGCCGATCGCGACAGGTCGCCGCCCGTCGCCTCGGATAGCTTGATTGCCGCCTCCGCCGCCCCGTCGAGGATCTGCTCGGCGGTGAGCCCGTTCTTGGCGAGCATCTCCAGCATGTCGGCCGATTCAGACGCCGACTTCGACGTCGCGCCGCCGAGGTCGAGCGCCAGCTGCTCCAGCTGGGAGAGCTGGTCGCCGGTCGCACCGGTGGCGGCGCCGACGCGGTTCATGGCCGCCTCGAAGTCGCCGGCGGTTCGCGCCGTCAGCACTCCCATCGCCACCACGGGCGCGGTGACATAGGCCGACAGGCTGCGACCCGTCGCCTGCATGCTCTTGCCGAGCTTGCCCATCTGCTTGCCGAAGCCGTTCAGCTTCTTCTCGGCCAGCGACAGGCCTTCCTCGAACGCGGCGCTGTCCAGGCCGAGGGAGACCCGGAGCGCACCGATCAGGGCGTTACTCATGTTTGTCCTTCCGGAAACTCTTTGCCCAGGCCGAGAACGCCGCGAACTGCGACTTCCATGCGTCCGGGCCTGGCGCCTTGGCCTTGCGCGGGCGCCCCGGCATCAGCGACTTGAGCGGCGGCAGTTTGTCCTGCCTGCCCAGCGCCGCGACATGCCAGGCCAGCCATGCCTTCTGTTCCTGCTCCCGCCGGATCCGGCGGGCAGCGCCGTCGAGCACGATCCGTGCTTCCCGCGGGGTGGTGCGCCAGAACGTCTCCAGGTCCTGGCCGGCATCGATCCAGCTTTCCAGCAGCGACGCGAAGTCTAGATCGCCTTCGTCGTCGCCTTCGGAGGGTTTGCGGCCTGCGCCGCCTGCCGCGAGGCTTTCGGCATCGCAGCCTGGAACAGCGCCTGCAGCGTCTCGATCAGCTCCTCGATCCCGCCGTCCGGCACCAGTGCGCCGGCCTGCTCGAAGGTCACGTCCGGATGATGGTCGTGCATGGAGGCCCAGATCACCGCCTGGACCAGCTCGAAGTCGGGATCGTCGTTCTGCTCGCGAAACGCCTTGAACACGCCCTGCAGGCTGAGCCCCGTCTGCTTCTTCAGAACCGCAAGGGCGTTGAAGGAGAGCTGCAGGCGGTAGCGCGTGTCGCCCACCTGCAGGGCGACCTGGCCGCGTTCCGGATTTGCCATGCCCTACCCCTCTCAGGCCGCCGCGACGGAGGCCGTCTCGGCCGAGTTCACCGCCGTCGAATAGGTGCCGTTCGCGCCGGTCACCGTGCAGCGGATGTCGTCGCCCTGGTCGGCGCCCACCGGCACGTAGCTTTCCCCGGTGGCGCCGGAGATGTTGGCGAAGCTGCCGTTGCCCGACGCATCCGCCTGCCACTGATAGGTCAGGTCCGTCGCGCCTGCCCAGTCGCCGGGGTTGATCGTCAGCGGCACGCCGACCTGCGGCGTGCCCGTGATCGTTGGCGCCACCAGGTTGCGCGGCGCGGTCGGGGTGGTCAGGTACGGCTCGCCCGACACCTTCAGCGTCAGCGTCGCGGTCATGCGGTCGTCGACCGGAATCGCCGTCTCGTAATCCTGCCGGTTGGCGTTGAAGATCACCTGCACGCCGTTCGCGAAGGTGTTGCGGGCGATCAGCTTCTTGCCGCGGATCGAACGCAGGAACAGGTCGGTGGCCGATCCCGGCACATAATTCATCTCGTAGGACGCCTCGCCGGAATCGGTCAGGCCCGGAATGTATTCCCGGCGCTTGCCCGGCGACTGCATGTGCGACCCTTCGACATTGTCGTCGCTGTCGGCCGGCGGCGTCGCGTCGAAGACCTCGCGAATATAGGTGAAGACGCTCGGCGCGCTCGCGAGCGCGATCTCCAGCACCGTGCCATAGCCGATGCGGGCGGCAGTTTCGGCCATGGTGGCCTCCTATTCTGAGATGTGGACGATCAGGTCTTGGCTGGTGCGGAACAGATGGTTCACGTCGCCCGCGTCCGCGGCGGGAAGGTCGCGTTCGTCCTCGACCATGACGGTCTGGATCATGCCGGCGCGGCGGCCGGAGACGGCCGCGAACAGGGCGCGCGCGGCCTGCTTGGTTTCGGTGTAGGTCCGGCCGTAGACGTCGGCCTGCACCCGCTTCGGCACGTGGCCGCTGCGCCCCCGCATCGTGTAGCGGCGCGGCGCGGAAATCACCTGCAGCGTCACATAGGGCGCCGCCGCGCCCTGCGGCGAGCGACCCCAGTGGATCCGCGTCCCGACGATGGCGGTCAGCGCGGCCGACTTCAGAAGCATGGCGACGAGCACCTCTTCCATCGCCTAGCGCCGCGCCGCCCGCGCGGCCTTCCGCGCCGCGCGCGCCGCCGCCTTCTCGATCCGCGCCCAGAGCCTCTTCTCGATCTCGGAGAGCGCCCAGTCCTTGCCGCCGTCCCACATCGGCCGCATGAACGGCTGCGCGGCCATCTTCGACGTGCCGAACTCGATCAGCTGCTGGTGCCGGATTCGCGGCCCGATCAGCACCTCGACCGGGCTCTCCTTGCGATGCTTCGCCCCGCGCGTCGCGCGCCGTCCGGCCCGCACCGTCGTGTGCAGGTCGAACCCGCCCGTCGCCGGATCGTCCGGCGCCAGTGCGGCGGCGTCGGCCGCAAGCGGCTCCGCCACCTCCATCAGCACCTGCCCCGCCGCGCGCTTGTTCGTCGAGGCCGAAAGCGTGCCCATGATCGCCTCGAGGTCCTTCAGCCCCTCGACCTTCACCGTGACGCGCATCAGACATCCCCTTCGCAGCGCATCTCGATTCCGTGCGCGACGACGAAGCCCGAAAGCGCGCCGACCAGGCCCGCGAAGTCGTCCTCGTCCATGAAGGGCTGCATGACGAACACGAACACGCCGGCCGCTTTCATCATCGGGACGACCCACCAGCGCATCCGCACGGCGATCGTCAGTTCGGTCCGGGCCATCAGTCGATCCCCGTCACGGCGGCGAGCTGCAGGTAGCGGTTGCGCCCCTCCTGCGTCTCCTTGATGCCCTTGATGTTCCAGATCCGCCCGTCATGGGCGATGCGGTCCTTCGGCATGATGCCCTTCGCCGCCACCGAGCTGCGGATCGTGAAGTAGCTCAGCCGGAAGGCCCCGATCTGGTCGGCCCCGAGCACTTCCGTCTTCGTCACGTCGGACGTGTCCTGCCGCCGCGCCCACAGCGTCAGCAGCGTCGACCACCCCCCGGCCGGTTCGTTGAACGCATTCGGGCTCGTGGTCTCCCGCTCGATTACGATGCGGCGGTCGAGCTTTCCGGCGCCGATCATCACAGCGACCAGATGCGGAAGGGCCAGACGAGAGCCTCCGCCGAGAACCCCGGAGGAATGGCAGAGAACGCCGCGCCGGCGGCCACGGCCTCACGGTTCTCGTACAGCACCCCGACATGCAGCAGGATCGCCGCGATGATCTCCTCGGGGACAGTTCGCACAGGATCGCCGCCGCCCTCCGGCTCCGCGTCAGCGTAGCCGGCCCGATAGCGGATGCGCACCGATTCATGGTCGAGCCGGGCGGCAGGCCATCGGCCCTGATAGACGGGTGCCAGGAAGCGGTCTCCCACGATGCGCCAGTCCGTGTCGGCCACCGTCTGGTCGACGCCCTCGGTGTCGGCATAGGTCACCGAGACCACCTCGACGATCGGCGGGAACGGTAGGGTTATCATGTCGCCCCGGCACTGCGCATCGAAGCTGCACATCCGCAGCTCCAGCGTCTGCACCCCGATCGAGCGCCCGAGCCAGCCCTGCGGCGAGGCGAGATGCCGCGTCGCCGCCGCCACCATCCCGGCGATCAGCGCGTCCTCGTCGTCATGGTCGACGCGCAGATGCCGCTTCGCTTCGTCCAGCGAAATGACCGAAGCGGGCGGGGTGACGACGACGACGTTCACGACGGTCAGACCTTGGCGCGTGCCGCGCGAATGGCAGCGACCAGGTCTTCCTTGCGCGAGGCATCGCCCAGGTCGATCTTCTCAGCCTCGGCTACCGCCTTGAGCTCGTCGTTGGTCTTGTCGAACAGGCCGTCCTCATTGACCTGATCCACCGCCGTTTTGGCAGGTTCGGGCTTCGCGCCTGGGCGCCTGGCCTTCGCCGCGTCCACCGCCGCCTTGGTCCTGTCGGCCTCCGCCTTGTCGCGGGCGGCCTTGTCCTCGAGCGCACGCTCGGCCTCCGTCTTCGCGCCGACGGCGGCCTTGAGAGCCTCCTCCGGCAGGCAGCCGGCGGCCACCAGGCGCTTCGCCTGTTCATGGTTCGGAGCGGGCGAGAACTCGTCGCCGCGCTGGAAACGCTTGCCGCTGCGAACGTCGACGCAGTCGGACAGCACGATCAGTGCCTTGTTCATGGAACTCATCTCCGTGGGAGGAGCCCGCCGGGCTCAGCCGGCGGGCGGCGTGGATCCGGCGTCAGGTCGACGGCCAGTAGCGGGAGCCGGAAAGCACCGCGACCGCGGCAAAGAAGGCGTTGCCCGAGTTGTTCGCCGGCGTAATCGTCAGGCGCACGTAGCGCTTCGGTCCGACATAGCCGATCTTCTTGACTGCGTTGTCTTCCGCGAAGGTGAAGCTGGCCAGCGCCTCGGTCCCGGTCAGCTGCGAATCCGGCACGGCCGCGGCATCGGAGAGGTTAGCCGCGTCGCCATGCTCGACGAGAGTCGTGAACGTCGCGTCGGCATCGGCCAGCGAGCCGGCCATGATCGCGAACATCATCTTGTCGAACCCGGACAGGTCGATGATCTGCGAGACGAAGGCGGTATTGTCGGTGACCGCTGCAGCCGGGCTGATCGCGCGACGAACGGCAATGTGGTTGGCGAGGTCGCGCATGGCGATCTCCTTTCATGTTCGCGTTGAGATGAAGGGGATCGGGCCGGATCGGTCGAGCCGGCCCGCAGGCGCGGCCTATCAGGCCGGGACGTCGAGGCCGACGAAGGGCGACACCTCGTAGCCGTTCTCTTCCTTGATCGGGGCGTGCATCCAGGGCGCGCCGTCGACGTTCCAGAAGATCTTGATCACCGTCTTGTTGGACAGGAACTTGACGTGCTCGGAAGCCGCCACGAACGGGCCGGACCCATCCTTGATCAGGTAGTAGGTCCAGTCCGCCAGGAGCACGTCGCCGCGCGTGCCGAGCGCCGGCGCCCGGTTGTTCCAGCGCACCGGATAGCCGAGGAGGTCGCCGGCGAAGCCGTCGCGGGCGTTGGCCTGCCAGATGTAGTGGCCCTCCGGATCGACCATCTGAGCGATCTGCGGGAGCACGGACTGCGACATCGACCAGACCGGCGTGCCGCCGCGCATCATCAGCACCGCCACCATCTTCAGCAGGTCGACATAGCTGACCTGGTTGGAGACCGCGCGGTTGACCCACTTCGTCGCCGGCGCGTTGAGGGCACCCAGCGGCTGGGTCACGCCGGTGCCGCGCAGGAAGGCATAGTCTTCCGCGGCATTCACGCCCTCGCGCATCAGCCCTTCGATGAAGGCCGACGAGGCCGCCCAGTTGCGCAGCAGCTTGTCGGTCACGCTGATGTGGCCGGCGATCTCGTGCGGCGTCAGGGTCACGCCCTTCAGGTCGGCGTCGGTCTCCGGCTTGTCGCCGCCCTCCTCGATCCAGGCGAAGGTCATTCCGCCGAACATGTTGCCCGGGTTGGTGCCGCTCTGGTCGAGCGCCGGGATGATGATCCCGGCATCCGGCGGCGAGCCGGCCGGGATCACAGTGGCGCGCGGACGCACCAACGCATCCTGCGGCTGCACCCGCAGGATGGTCGAGCGCAGCTGGGTCGGCACCATGAAGCCGCCAGACGTATCGTTGTCCATGCGGAACTCGGCGCGCAGCTGCCCCGTCTCCGGATCCATAGCAGCCGGGTTTTGCTCGACGAATTGCAGGCGCTGGTCGCTTGGGCGGAAACGCACGGCGTGCATGAACTCGCCGATGTTCTCGAACTCGCGCGCCGCCGGTTCGCCCCCCGGACGCTGGATCCCAGCCTGGCGGGACGCGGCTGGAACGACGGCATTGAGGGCAGCCTCGTCACCCTCCACCGCCTCCAGTCGCGCGATGCGCTTGTCGAGATCCTCCTTCGAGGCCTTCAGCCCATCGAAGTTGGTCTGTTCCTCGGCGGTGAGGTCTCGATCCTCCGCCTCGGCTGTTTCGATGATGCCGCGCATCTCGGCCACGAGCTTTGCGCGCTTCTCACGGAGCTGCTTCAGCATGCCATTCTCCTGTTTGCTGAATGCCGGATAGGACTTCGCATCGCCCCGGCCGGCACCAGGAGCGCGATTTCGGAACCGTCGGTGACGGGGTGGTGCTAGAGGGCGAGCGCCCGACGTTCGCGTTCGGCGGCGAGCTTGCGCTTCGGCGCGGGGGGCGAATTGAACCGCGCGATCGTCTCGTCGAGCGTCGCGATGGAATCGGCCATGCCCTCCGCGATCGCCGCCTCGGCCCTGACCATGCGGCCCTGGCCGAAGCCCTCGCGCACAGCGGTCAGGCTGGCGTTGCGGTTGCGGGCGACCGCCCGCACGAAGTCGTCATAGTAGGACGCGACACGCTCCTGCCGGTGCGCCAGCGCTTCTTCGGACAGCGGTCCGAACGGATGGCCCTCGGCCTTGAACTTGCCGGCGGAGATCAGCGTCTTCTTGACGCCGAGCTTCTCCAGTGCCGCGCTGACGTCGTCATGAACGCCGATGACGCCGATCGAGCCGACCTCGGACGAGCGGGTCATCACCATCTCGTCGGCCGCCGTCGCGATCCAGTAGGCCGCCGAGGCCGCAATGCCGTTCACATGCGCCACGATCGGCTTGCTGCCGCGCGCCGCATGGATCTTGCTCGACAGTTCGTCCGTCCCCGTGACGATGCCGCCGGGGCTGTCCGTGTCGATGATCACCGCCTTGACCTGCGGATCGGCGATTGCAGCGTCGAACTGGCGGCCGAATCCTTCGGAGCTCGCACCGCCGGAGATCTCCGACATGAGATTAATGCGGTTGGCGATCACGCCGCGCAGCGGCAGCACCGTCACCGCGCCCTCCTGGCGGGCAACCTCCCGCTCCTGCTGCTTGGAGATGCGCGCCTGCAGCTCCTCGGCGGAGAACTTCTCGCCCGCCGCCTGCAGTGCCAGGAACGACACCATCTGGTCCATCTTGTCCGGGTCGATCGCCCAGAACTCGGAGGCGAAGGCGAGCAGGATATGCGCGTATTTCATGCGGCGTCCCTCTCGGCGCGGGCGTCGGCTTCGTCCTCTTCCGGATCGGGCTCCCGATCTGCGGCAGGCTGCGGCGAGGCGTTCGGCTGATGGTTCGGATCGGTGGCGCGTGACCATGTTCGCCGGCACGAAGTACTCGTCGCCTTCCGGCCCGATCGGGTCCTCGTCCTCGAGCTGCAGGATCCGGTTCGGTGAGAACGCCGCGACCCCGAACATCGTCTGGTAGAAGGCGGCGCGGGTCTTCATGTCACCGCGCAGCAGGGCGTTCATGTTGAACTTGACGTAGTAGCCCTGCTCCTTCTCCTCTTCGGTGAAGAGCTTCCAGTTGAGCTCCTGCTCCCAGGTGTCGACCCATGGGCCGACCGTCTGGCGGATGAAGCCGATCATCAGCTGCTCGATCCCCGAGCCCCACGACGTCGACTTCTCGTGGCTCTGCAGCAGCACCAGCGGCACGTCGAAGATGCGGGCGATCTCGGCGATCTGGAATTCCCGGCTGCCGAGGAACTGCGCGTCCTCCGGCGGGATCATCGTCTGGACGAACTTCATCCCCTCCTCGAGCACCTTCACGCGGTGGGCGTTGTCCAGCCCGCCCTGCGCCTCGAGGCCTGCGGCGGGGCTTTCCGGACTGCGATGCTCTCCATGGGGGCCTTTGATGTTCTGTTTCGCCTGGCCGCTCAGTTTCCCAGGATGCAGCAGGAAACCGCCGCTCTTTGCGTCGTTGGCGAAGAACTTGCCCCCGAAGGTCTCCATCGCCAGGCCCATGGCGACGGCTTCGCGCGCCAGGGCGATCTGCGACATGCCGACATAGCCGTCCTGGCTCTGATCCATGATGTGGATGACGTTGTCCGGGTCGATTCGGTGCTGCCGGCCGTCGATCGTTGTGCGGAAGAAGTGCTCGCCGCGCTCCTTCACCGGAGCGGTTCGATCGGGCAGCAACGGATAGAGGCCCACGGACTGGCCGCGGCCGTTCCGCTCGATCTCCTGGTAGCCGTTGCCCCACAGCAGCGCGTGCGCCTGGGTCGTCTTGCGCACCGTGCGCGAGGACATGAGGTCGTTCGGACGCACGCCGATCCGGCTCGCGAACGGATGTCGCCCCGGTCCCGTACCCGGCAGAACGACTTCCTTCCCGCCGCTCTGCCGGGTCCGGTACATCCGCAGCGGAAACCAGGCCACCGGGTTGCCGATCCGGTTGACGCAGGCATAGACGACCGGCAGCCGCAGCGAGGAGAATTCGCTGACCGTCACGCCGGCATTGGACTTGCCGCCCACCGCCCGCATCAGCCACCCGCCCGGCGACGAGAACGTGCCGGCGTCCTGGTACAGCGGCGGACGAAAGATGCTGGCGAGAAAGCTCATGGCAGCCGCGCCGCGAGAATCGCGCCCCCAAGCATCGCCCCGCCGGCCACGATCAGCGCCGACGGAACATGCATCATCGCCACGCCTCCCGTGATCAGCGCGACGCCGACGAGCCCGACGACGTCGAGAAAGTTGCGGTACGTCATCAGATGTCGATCTCGATCAGGCCGCGACTTTCGTAGACGGAGGTCTCGTCGACGAAGCCGAACATCATTCCGATCGCCATGATCAGCGCCACGACACCGTCGATCTTCTCGGCTGACCTGTTCTTCGACGGCTTGATGTTCCCAGCATCGTCCTGGCGATAGCTGACATGATCGATCTGCCACCGCATGCAGGGATGACCTCCGGCGTCGATCTGCTCGGCCAGCACCAGCCGCTCGAAGTCTTTCGACGGCTGCGACATGGACAGGAACCCCTGCCCGAAGAACTCCACCGGCAGGCCGCTTTCCATGAGCAGAACTCCGGTCTCGTGACCCTGGAACAGTTTGTCGACGGCGAGCTTCTGGACGTCGAACCGCTCCGCATCCTCGATCGCCGCGGCGCGGATCCGCGCATAGTCGACGCTGTTGCCGTCCGTCGCCATGATGGCGCCGTCGCGCTCCCACTGGGCGTAGCCGACGCGATCCCGGCGGCTGCGGAGCTCGATCGTATCGGTCGGCACCCAGAGCCGCGGCAGGACGGTGTGGCGCGTCTCCTTCCCCTCCGGCGGGAAGATCCAGACCAGGGCGGTCAGATCGCTCGTCGAAGAAAGATCGAGGCCGCCGAAGCACCTGCGCCCAGCCATCTCCGCCTCGATCTGACGCCAGCGTTCACGATCCGGAGCGCCGGCATCCCATCTGTCGATCGGGATCCAGCGTTCGGCGGTCCCGACCCACTGGTTGAGATAGTAGCGACGGAAATCCGCCTCGAGCCGAGGACTGTCCTTTGCCTTCGCACACTCGTTACGGAGGAAGCGCAATGTCGGCGAGACACCCAGATTGGGGCTTGCCTTCCGCCAGCTCGCCTCCTCCCGCCAGTCGTCCTCCGGATCGGCCGCGAAGATCACCACGAGGGTGTCCTTCGCGTCGATGTCGCCGGCCTCGATCCGGCGACACTCGTCGAAGACGACTTCCCCGTGGCCCCTCCCCTTCAATCCCGCCGTCGAGGCGAGGAGCTCGATTGGCTGGTCGCGCGCCGATGTCGACTGGTGCAGCGTGTTCAAGAGCTCGCCGTCACGCCACTCGTGGATCTCGTCACCCGCGATGACCGACGCCGAGAGACCGTGCTTGCCGATCGGCTTGCCCGAGAGCGGAACGTATTTGGCGCGAAGGGCGGGGGCATAGAGCGAATCCGCCTGCGGCGTGATCGCCTTCGACAGTTCCGGCGACAGGATCACCATCGTCTTGGCCTTGTCGAAGACGATCCGCGCCTGGTCTTCCGATGACGCGAAGGTGTAGGCCTGTCCGCCGAATTCCGCATCGACCAGGAAGAACGCCAGCGACAGCGCGGCGATGAACTCGCTCTTGCCGTTCTTGCGGGCGATCCAGAGGATCAGCCTGCGATAGAGGCGGAACCCGTCCGCCAGTTTCCACCCGAACAGCAGTCGGACGATAGCCGCCTGCCATTCGGTCAGGTGAAACGGCCGGCCTCCCCATCGGCCCTCGGTATGCCGGAACCAGACCGGCCACCGCTCGACGATGCGGTCGGCGAGCTCCGCGTCGAACCATGCGCCCGGCTCCGAGACCGACTTGTCCCACTCGCGTCCGACGAAGCTGAAACCGCTGCCGAGAGCGGCGTCGACCCATGCCGGCCGGCTCGATGCGTCCGACATCTCCGGTCAGTTCGGCCGCGCCGAACTCGTTGCATGGCGCGAGGCGAAGCCGATCATCTCGTCTGGATCGTCGCCAGACTGAGGATCCTGCGCTTCCGGTCCCCTGCCGTCGCCGAACAGCCCGCCGACAGGAACACCCGTCCCCACCATCTCGCGGATCAGCTTGTGGCGGTCCATCGGCGTGAAGCCGAACTTGCCCGACAGGTCGAACACCACCTTGGCCGCGTCGTCGCGATGACGGACGGCAGGATGGTCGCGCACCATAAATCCGCCGGCCACGGTGCGGACCCGCTGTGTCTCGCCGTCCGCAGCCAGGCGGATGACTGCCGACCAGAAGCGGTCGAGGTAGTAGCAGAACATCGCCAGCGAATGCCGGTCGAGCCGGTCGAGCATGTTCCGCTTCGTCAGGATCGGCGCGTACTCGTTCCAGATCCGGATGGCGCCGGCGAACTCCTCCAGGCCAAGGATCACCGGCGGCGACAGTGGGTCGGCACTTGACGCGGGAGCATTGGCGAGCGCATTCACCCGGTCGGCGACCGTTGGCTTCCTGGAACGCTTGCCGGGATTGCCCTTCTCGGCCTGGGTGACCGGATCGGCCTTGCGACCACGCATCGGACTATCCTTCCTGACGCCGGACCCTCCGTACCGGGCGCGCGCTCGAACCGGGCGACGACCCCAAAAGGCCGATCACCAAAAAAAGTTATGGCCCAATTCTGCGGCCCTTTTTTCCTTCCGGGGCGCCGGTCTAGGGGTGAGAGGACCTGGACTTTCGACCCCCCTCCCGCAGTGCAGCGCGGTCATGGTGCGGCGCACAACGCGCAACAATCTTGCGTTATCGCGCATCATCCGGTCGCCGTGCCCGACGGTCACCGCCCGCCTGCCCTGCCGCGCTCCTCCCGCTGCTTCACGCTCGAATGGCATCGCCATGGCGCCTGGTCGCACAGCGACTGCAGCGGCCCTTGCCAGAAGCGATCGTAGTCTCCCCGATGCGGTTCGACATGGTCGGCCACGGTTGCGGCGGTGATGCGGCCCTGCTTGCGGCAGCTGGCGCACAATGGCTCGGCGGCGAGCTGCGCGGCGCGGCGCTTTTGCCATCGCGCCGTCTTGTACCAGCGGCGCCATTCCTGCCGGTCCCGCTCGGCATCGTAGGACGGCGCCGACCCCTGCCTGCGATGGGTCGGGGGGCTCATCGGCACGGGTGACGACAACCCTGAAACGCGAAACCCCGCTCGGTCGGAGCGGGGTTTCGATTGATCTTTCTCTGCGTGACAAGTGATGCGCCAAATCCCTGCGTCGTGTCAAGCGGCCTCGCGCGCCATTCTCGCCGCCGCCCGCTCCAGGTTGCGGAACCATCGCGGATAGCGCCGGGCGAAGGCCTCGCGCTTCTCCGCCTGCTCGGCAGCCTCGGCCTCAGCCTGCCCCACCAGGTCGGGCAGCACGCGCGAACGGTGACCCTCCGCCTCCCTCCATGGCGCCATGGGGATGCGGCTCGGCAGCACCTCGATCTCGGCCAGCCTGCCCACCAGCAGCTCCGCCACCATCGCCAGCGCGGAGACGAGGATCTCGTGCTCGGCCCGCGCCATGATCACCGGCACCGGATCCGGATCGAGGAAGGTCTTGCGATAGGCGCCCGGCATCGGCTTGCCCCGGCGGTCGACGCCATTGACCTCGATCGTCGTCGGCACCGTCTCGTCCCTGCCGTCGACCATACGTCCCGTCAGACGGTCCTGCACCTGCGACACGAACCACCGCTCCTTGCCGTTCGACCAGCGCTCCACCTCCTCGCGCACGTCATCCAGCCGCAGCGAGGCCGCGTCGCTGCCCAGCACGGCATGGCGCACGATCAGGTCGGAGGGCGTCGAGCGCAGCACCGTCGCCCCGCCGTCGAGCCGGGTCATCCGCCGCCACGCCACCGAAACCGCCTGGATGCCCAGCCCGCCGAAACGGTCGAGCTCCGGCGCGGGGTGCCACTCCTCCGGCATCTCCAGCTCCAGCCCGTCCAGCGCCACCACCGCCTCGCCGATCGTCACCGCGTCGGCATGCGGCCAGCTCTCGGCGGAGAAGTCCGGCACGCAGCCGAAGCGGTTCACGCCGTAGAGGTCGACCAGCGACAAATGCTCGGCGAAGCGGTCGGTCTTCTCCCAGCCGGAGCGCAGGCCCTCCGGCCCGGCCGCGGCCTTCGGCGCCTTCGGCAGCTCCTCGCGCCACGCCCAAGCGATCACGTCCTCCACCGCGCCGCAGCGTTTTCCGGCCGAATTGCGCCAGAGTGGCCGGTTCGATGCCGGAATTGCACTACCTGCACTGTTTTTCATCTACCTGCACTTCCCTGTCGTTGGAACAAGACATTGAACGAAAACGAAAAAAACGACGCAAAGGCGGGCAAGTGCAGGAAGTGCAGGTGAACCGCGCTACGTGAAGAAAGCGCAGACCCCTTTCCCCAATTCCCTACCCCTCGCGCATGTATGACACGCGGATTACCGGCACTATCGGCACTTCCGGCACAACCCGTTGATTTCCCGCACCCTTTGGCAGTGCAGCCAGCGGCACGACTGCGGCGCATCGGCACTTCCCGCCCTGATTTCGGGCGCGATCGGCATGGGATTTCCCATATCGCCGAGCGGTTCCGGACAGGGGAGAGGGCGTCATGCGATCGAGGCGCGCGCCAGCACCTTCCCTAGACGCCCGCGCATCCGCTAAGCTTTTCAGACGCGGGGGAAAGCAACGATGACCAAGCCGTCTGAGAACTATCTCTGGTTTGTAGCCGCCGTGGCCTTTGTGCTTGGCGTCATCGGAGGAATCGGGTGGTCTGATTTCGAACGACGGGACGACTGGTTGTTTCACTACCAGACGCTCATAACAGGCATCCTTGCCATTGCTGCGGCAGTAATCACCGTTCGCGCCATGACAACCATGGACGAGAGGCAGCAGAGGCGACATGAGGAAATGCTCTCTCTGTCGCTGCGTCACGATACCTTGCGCATCCAGCGTGTGAGTGGGGTGGTGACGGACATCATGGTTAAGGTCGCCGAAAATTTGAGGATCAAGCAACCGGAATTTTCCAGCTCCACGTATGTCGCAAAAACACCTCGGATCCTCGTTGAGGACTTGAAAGGAGTCGACCGTCAACTCAATTCTCCGCAGATGGTCGATGCCAAGGATCTCTTTGATGAACTTACTTCTATTACATACGATATAGTAAAGATACGCGTGACTAGACTTGGAGCAAATCTCTCCGCCTATGATGAATTCCGCCGAGATACTCGTGGCGCGGACCTCACCGGCGAAAACTCGAAAATTGCCAACCAGATCTCTGAGACCGCGGAGTGCCTTGTGGCTTTCGCCGAGGGGCTGAGACGCCTCGGATCCCTCTACAATGATCCGTCCAAGCCTCCGCTCCACCTCTAAACCTGCCCAGTCTGAGGCAGCCATTCCGGCCGGATCCGGATCCCCCGATAGACCGTCTGCCCGTTCGATCGCACCCGCCCGAACTGCCGCATCTGCCCGTCCGGCCCCTCGAAGCTGCGGTCGGCCGCCTTGGCGAAGCGCTTCTCGAAGGTCGAGCGGTTGAACTTGAACACGCCCTCGGCGTCGGCGAACTTCTCGAACGCCACGAACAGGTCGAACGGTTTTTCGAAATCCTCCGGCGCACCGGTCACCGTGCAGGCGAGCCGGATGAAGGTGCCGATCACGTCGCTTTCCTGGCGGTATTCCTCGCTCGCCGCCCGCACCGCCTCCGGCACGGTCAGCCCCTCGTTCAGATAGTCGAGCGCCCCTTCCACCATCCACGCGAACACCGCGTCGGCCTCGGCCCGCAGCTTGCCGGGCAGCAGCCGGTCCACATGGTCCTTCGGCACCTGCACGCCCCAGGGCACCATCAGCACGCGCCGCCAGATCCCGTCGGAATCGTCGTCGATGCGCGGCTTGTGGTTGCCCGAGAGGATGATCTTGAAGTGCGGCTTGACCTCGAAGAAGTCCTTGTGCAGCCGCCGCACGGGGATCGCCTCGCCGCCGGTCAGCGTCTTGATCAGCGCGTCCTTCAGCTTGACGTTTGCCTCCGGCTCGCTCGCCGCCACCAGGCGGGCGCCCGGCAGGCGCGCGAGGTCCGGCGTCGCCTCCGAGCCCGACTTGCGGCTGTCGCCCGAAAAGCTGTCGATCGACAGCGTCACGGCGTAGTCGCCGAGCACGTGGCAGAGGATGTCGATGAAGGTCGACTTGCCGTTGCGCCCGGCGCCGTAGAAGAACAGCATCACCTGCTCGACGGTCAGGCCGGTCAGCAGATAGCCGCAGAAGCGCTTCAGGAAGGCGCGGATCTCCGGGTTCGGCTGCACCATGGTCAGGAAGCGCCGGAACTCCTTCCCCGCCGCCTTTGCGCCCGGTTCCCAATGAACCGGCGCCAGCTTGGTGATCATGTCCTCCTGCCGGTGCGGGCGCAGGTCGGCGCGCCAGCGGTAGCGGGGGTCGTCCGGGTCGCTCTCCTCGTCCTCCTCGCGCACGAAGTCGATCGTGCCGGAGAGGCAGTTCACCGAGAGCGGATTCGGGTTCAAATCGTGCACCGTGCGCGACACGTACGGCGCGGCCTCGAGCAGCGCGTTGGTCAGCTTGCCGGAGCCGGCGGTCGACTTGGCATGGCGCAGCCGCGAGCCGCGGCGCGCGGCGATGAGCGCCGCCGCAGCCCGCCCGTCGGCCACCGCCACCTCCAGCGCCCGGCGTTCCGCCATGCGCTTGTCCGGCACCCCCTTGCGCGGCTTGGGCAGCGCGGCGAGCGTCTCTTCCGCAACGCCGGCCGCGGCGATCAGCCCGAGCTCCGCCTCCGTGCCCTCGATCAGCAGCGCCTCGCGGCGGATCGCCTCGGCCATGCGGTGCACAAGCTGGCGGATCAGCGAGCCGTCCTCGTCCTCCTTCCAGCGCATCCCGTCGAACACGAACCAGCCGACATGCGCCACCGCGATGGCGATGTGGCTGGCCGCGCCCATGTGCTCGGCCGCCAGGTCGCCGAAGCGGCGGCGGAAGCGCCGGCCATTGCCGATGTCGGTCTCCGCCTCGGCCGCGCAGGCGGCCAGCAGTCCCGCCTCCGCCTCGTCCTCGGGCTGGTCGGGCGGCAGCGGCGCCAGGTCCTCGTCCTCGTCGTCGATCACCGCGCGCCCCTCCCGAACCGCTCGTGCCGCACGATCGCCTTCAGGAACGGCCGCTCTTCCATCACGGCGCGCGGCAGCCGCCAGGATCGCCTTGCGCCGCGTGCGTCCCTGTCCTCCTGCCGCCAGTTCGACGCCATGCGGTTGATCGCCTGGAAGACGCCCAGCGCCTGCGCCGCCTGCCGGTCGAAGCGGTGCGCCATGTAGAGGTCGTAGAGCTCGGCGCCGCGCGTGGCGCGCCGGTTGTTCCAGCGCTTGCGGCAGGCTTTGCTGCAGAACTCACGCGCCGTCGCGGCGGGAAAACCGGCGCCGCAGTCGAGGCAGGCGTCTAGACGCGCCGTCATGCGGCGGCCTCTTCCACCGGCGCGTCGCCCTCGGCGTCGTCCGGCTCGTCCCCGGCAGGCGGTGCCATCAGCGCGCCCGCCTCGACCTCCGCCGGCGCCCGCACCATGTTGCGGCGCGCCTGCGCGAAGTAGCTGCCCTTCAGCTCGAAGCCGAGCCCGCGCCGCCCTGCCTGCACCGCCGCCCACACTTCCGAGCCGATGCCCAGGAACGGCGTAAACACGATGTCGCCGGGGTTGCTCCACAGATCGATGCAGCGCTCGATCACGTCGAGCTGCAGCGGTGAGATATGCGCCTCGTCGGCGCCCTCCCGCGCCGTCAGGTACTGCAGCGTGCGGGTCTGGCGGATGTCCATCCACACCGGCTGCGCATAGCGCTGCCACACCTCGATCGAAAACCAGTTGCGGCTGTCGCCGTCGGTGGTGAACTTGCCATAGTCCGGCCCCTCGCCCTCGCCGACATAGCGCCGCAGGGCGCCGGCGATCGGCTCCGGGTTGTCGCCGGGCTTGCGGAAGGCGACGATGTAGTCGGCCAGTGCCTGCCCGCTGATGGAGCTGTCCTTCACCAGCTGCTTGTGGTTCAGCCGGTGGCTCTTCGAGCGCGCCTGCGCCACCACGGCGTCCTTCCAGACGCACACCTCGGAATGGAACTGCCAGCCTGCCGCCTGCCAGGCCCGCACCACCTCGCCGCGGAAGTCGCGCATGCCGATGAAGCCGTCGCGCCGCTTCGAGGTCGGCAGCTGCATCACGTGCACGGCCTGGATGCGGCCCGGCATGGTGATGCGCAGCATCTCCGAGATCAGGAAGCGGTAATGCGTCCAGAAATCGTCGCCCTCCGAATTCGACAAATCGCGTTCGGAGCCGGAGAATTTGTACAGCCCCTCGAAGGGAGGGGAATGGATGCCGAACTGCACCGAGCTTTCCGGGATGGCGCGGATAAGCTCGCAGCTGTCGCCCTGGTAGATGGCGTAGCGGTCGGTGACGAGCTGGTCGACGGCCTCGATGGCGGGGAGCTTTTTCATACCGCTCTCGCCCGCGTCTTCGGTGTCAATCCAATATAGCGCATCCCGTTGCTATGGATTTTCTCGAACCCGCTGGCGGCGAGCCACGCAGCGAGCTGCTTCTTGGATACTTCCGGATATCCATTGCACGCACACCAATGCCTATAAGTGGCGTGGATCAGCGCATATTCTGCACGAGTTCCAGCTTCTACTTCAAAGCAATCTTCCAGGAAGACACCGAAGTGCCATGGCACATCGGCGTCCCCGGACTTATGGTCGATCATGACAAGTGGTATTGATGGCAGGCCTACCTGCCGCCAAAGCCGCCGCGCCGCCGACCGGCCAAACGTGATCCTCACCTCTCTGATAAGCGACAGCTTCTCAAGCGAAGCATCCCAATCGAAATTATCAAGGTCGCTCACGCGAATTCCTCCCATGCCGGAAGCTGCAGCCGCGTCCGCGGCCGATACTCGAAGCGTTCCGCCTCTATCCCGCGCACCTCCGCCGACGACAGATCGGCCATGTGCGCCACCATCGCCGCCGCCATGCGCTCGGCGTCCTTTTCCTTGCGCTCGAGATTGGCGAGCACGGCGCCCTCGGTGTCGGCGTGCACGAAATGCGCCGTCACCGGCCGCGTCTGGCCGAAGCGCCAGAACCGCCGCGTCGCCTGGAACACCTGCTCGAAACTGTCGTTCAGCCCGACGAATCCGGTGTCGGCGCAGTGCTGCCAGTTCATCCCGAAGCCTGCGATCGACGGCTTGGTCACCAGCACCCGGATGCGCCCCTCGGAAAACCCGTTGAGCTTGCGTTCCTTCTCCGTGTCGCTGTCGGAGCCGCGCACCTCGACCGCGTCGGGGATCGCGTCGCGCAGCGCCTCGCTCTCGGAATTCAGGTTGCACCACCACACGAACGGCCGGTCGGGCGGCGTCAGCGTCACTGCCTTCGCCACACGCGGTGCAACCGAATCGCGCCGCGCCGCCAGCCGCTCGCCCATGGTGCGCGCCTGCACCGGCAGGAACGAATACTGCCCGTCCTGACCCCAGTGCGAGCCGGCCTCCACCGCATGCGCGCGGCGGATCAGCGGCGGCAGATCGTAGCCGTCGTCGGGATAGCCGAGGTCCGAAGGCTTGCGCAGCATCACCGCCCAGCTCGCCATCCAGCGCCAGAACGCGTCCTCGGCATGGCCCTTCAGCCGCCACTTCTGCGTCTCCGACCCGTCATGGGTGAAGAAGGTCGCGAGCATCGAAAAATGGCTCATCACCCCGAGGAACTCGGAATGGTTGCCGAGCTCCATGAAGTCGTTCGGGGCCGGCGTCGCCGTCGCCGCAAGGCGGAACGGGATTTTCGCCGCCGCCTTGATCAGCCGGGTGCGATAATGCCCGTCATGGCTCTTCAGGATCGAGCTCTCGTCCAGCGCCAGGCCGGCGAAGGCCGACAGGTCGAAGCGGTCGAGCTTCTGGTAGTTGGTGATGTTGATCCCGGGAAGGACCTCGGCGCCTGCCGCCACGAAGCGCGCGGCGATGCCGAAGCGCGCCCCCTCCCGCAGGATCTGGTGCGCCACGGCCAGCGGCGCCACCAGCAGCACCGGCCTGTCCGTATGCGCCGCCACGGCGCGCGCCCATTCCAGCTCCATCAGCGTCTTGCCAAGCCCGGTGCCGGCGAAGATCGCCGCGCGCCCGCGCCTGAGCGACCAGCGCACGATGTCGCGCTGGTGCGGAAACAGGCGGTCCGGCAGGTCGGGCGGCGTGGCGATGCCGCTGGCGACGTCGGCAAGCCGCTTGCCCGCCAGGAATTTCCGATAGGCCGAGATCGTCATGGCTGCACCCGCGCGACGACGCTCGACCGCGCATGCCGCAGGCAGTAGCGCTTATGCGCCGCCGTCCGCTCCGCGCCGCACACCGGCATCTCCGGCCCGTCCGGTCCGAGCGGATCGCCGACGAAATGCAGGCAGCGCCCGCGGTCGACCGCCTCGACGAAGCTGACCGGCAGCGTCGCCGGCAGCGACGCCTCATGATGGGGCGTAGCCTCCCGGCGGACCGGGAGGCTGCGGGGCAAGGCCGGCGGGCGTGGGGCGGGGGGTGCCGGTCTTGCTTTCGGAATGGCTTTTGCGCGGCTAGGCTGCGGGTTGCGCGGCGTCCCGGCCGGGCGCGACCGCGCCAGCGTGCCCAGTCCGCCCTTGGCGCGATGGATCTTGCCGAGGATCGAGTTGCGCTCCCGGTCGAGCTTCCGGGCGATTTCGGTCGCCGAAAGCCCCTCGCGCACCATCTCGCGCAGCCGGTCGGTCTCCTGCCCGCTCCACGGTCTCATGCGGCAAACCTCCCGGCGCCGCGCAGCGCGTCGTTGAAGTCCTGCCCGTCCGGCGCCCAGTCGATCCGCGCCGGACCGCTGGTCGAAATCAGCCGCGCCCGCGCCCGGATCATCGCCGCCTGCGTGGCGAAGCGGTCGCCGTCGGCATCGCCGAGCAGGATGCGCGTGGCGAAATGGTGGGGGACGGCGAGGCAGTCGCGGTCGTCGGGCGCAGGCTCCGGCCCCGGCACCTTGCGCCGGCGCTCGCGCCCCAGCCTGTCGCGCATCGTCGCCGATGGGTGCGGGACCTGGCTGGCCGCCCTGCCGGCGATGTTGTCGAGATTGACGCCGCACCACAGCTCCGCTGTGCCGTTTCCGCGCAACGCCTCATAGGAGAGCACCGTCTCGATACCCTCGCCGATGACGAGGTCCGCCGAAGGCGAGCCCGCGACTGCGGGCCGGCCGCTATCGGCCGCGCCGTCGCAGGGCCAGCCGCCGGCAGGCGGCGATGCGGCCCGTGAGACAGAACGGAGAATTATCCTTCCGCCGCGCTGCGAGCCGCGCACCTTCTTGGCGTCGAGGATCTCGCCCGTCTCCGGGTCGGCGATCGCCGCCTTGCCGTTCGGCCGCGACAGGTCGATCCATGTCCGGTGCAGGCCGATGAAGGCGCCGTCCGGCCCGGTGATGGCGGCGAGCATCGCCGGCCCCTCGTGGATCTGCACGAAGGCCCGGGCATCCTTCGACCATTGCCAGTAGGCGACGCGGTCGGCCTCGCGCAGCGCCGGGATCGGCCAGCCGGGGAAAGGGATGCCGCGCTTCTCGAGATAGGCGCGCACCAGCCGCCCGCCCTTGCGCGGGTCGATCGCATAACCCTCCTCCCAGATCCGCCAGGCGCGCCGGCGTTCCTTCTGGCGGTAGGCTTCCGACTTCTGGTCGCGCAGCGGCTTGGCTTCCGCGCGCGGCAGCTCGGTCTTGCCGGTCAGCATCTCCACCGCCGCGGCGAAGCCGCAGCCATGCACGTGCCGCACCATCGCGATCGGGTCGCCGGCCGCACCCGAATGCCGGCACAGGAACACGTTCTTCGCGGGGTCGACCGAGAACCGGTCGGTGCCGCCGCCGTCTTCACCGCCTGGTCCGCGCCCAGCATCAGCGCCACATCGGTGATCGACTTCTCCCGCGCCTCCGCGATGATGTTGGTGGGAATCTCGGCCATCGATCAGCACCCGATCGTATGCGGGATGCCGAACACCGGGCTGCGCAGCGCCAGATGCCAGCGATAGACATATTCCCGCGCCGCCGCCTGCTCCGGCGTGCGCCCGCATTCGATGCGGATCGCCATGCGGATCACCGTGTCCATACCCGGAACGCGCGGCGGGCGCCGGCCGCCACAAAGGCCGACAAAGATGCGGTTGGCCTCGCGCGCGGCCTCGCCATGACGGGCCATGGCGCTGCGGGCGGCTTCGAACAGCGGGGCCATCACGCGCCTCCCGCCAGTTTGCGGTCGAGCCGGTGCAGCGTGCCGATCTTGGCTGCGATGCCCTCGCGGATGTCGCGCTTCTCGGCCGCGTCGATCACGCCGTCGACCAGCGCCGAGGCCAGCCGGCTCGTCACCGCGCCGCCGGCCTCGGAGAGCTGCGCCAGGTCGCCGAGCCCGACCGTGCTGCCGGGAGCATCCTCGATCGGCACCAGCCGGTAGCCGGCCATGCGCGCCAGATGCTCGATCAGCGTCGGCGCGCCGGTGTCGCGGGCATGCGCCAGCATGATGTCGGCGCGGATGAAGGCGTCGGGCTCCGAGGGCGAGCCGTATTTCGACAGCGTCGCCTTGCCGACGCCGGCGACCGGGGCGAACGTCTCGACCCCGCCGGCCAGCCGCATCGCCTCGCGGGTGATGCCCTTGATCTCCAGTCGTTCCGCTTCGCTGACGAGGTTCATCCGACGCTCCGGCAAAAGCTCTCATGTCAAGGAAACAATTACGAAAACTGTTTCCGTGCCTTGGTGGTCAGAACTGTGTTTGGTGGGGCCGTGAACTTTTACGGAGGCCCCTGCCCATGCAAGCGATGCGAAAGGACCGGCCCGGACATGAAGGTCCGCCCGTCCGGGCCGGTCAGGGCGACGCGGTCAACGTCGTCGGTGCGAGGCGCGCTCATGCCGCGGCCTCATTGTCAGATGACGGAGAGAACAGATCAGGGCGCAGCACGC
>VFQQ010001584.1_pt1 | contig 30417 bp, 51 predicted proteins | sample 3512341 | NCBI WGS metagenome assembly VFQQ01 (sample SAMN10412373, study PRJNA504923) | tailings metagenome | isolation source: Relicate 2 Philex TSF1 revegetated site | place: Philippines: Tuba, Benguet | collected 2017-08-29
CCACCCACCCCGCCTGCCTGCAGCCAAGAATGTGGTCGACTGCGACGGCAGGTGTGTGGGCTTTGGCCAGCAGGGCATCGGCAAGAGCTGCTGCAAGGACGACCGGCTGTGCGGCACCGGACTGACGTGCCAGTACCCCAACGGATGCCAGTGCGACTCAAGTGAGTATTGTTGCACTGCCGAGAGGGTGTTTTCCTTGCACCCTGCCTTTGCCGTTCTCTGGCGTGTCACCCTGGTAAGTACTATCATCGGCTCAGCGCTGCGCCAGCAGGCCTGCTGCCGTGTGCAGCGTGCACCCTTGACCACACTTCAAACCCGCCTCCCCGCCCTCCCCTGCACCCAGCTGCCTTGCAGCGCCAAGCATGCGGCCTGCTGCCGTGTGCAGCACCTCTGACCACACTTCAAACCCTCCTCTTCACCCTAATGCTCCTCCTGCAGGCAAGGGGCGCAAGTGTGGCTCCGGATGCGTGGGCCTCGGCCAGCGCTCGCTCGGCCAAGACTGCTGTGGCTTTGACGAGCTGTGCGGCACCGGGCTGAAGTGCGACCCCACCTCCAAGAAGTGCATCTGCGACGGAAGTGAGCTGCTGGGCTGCAATGCCGGTGGCAGGTTTCCCACGTTGGCTTGCATGCACCTGCCTGTGCAGTCTTTGGTTGCACAGTCCACCAGGCACACCGCAGTGCGCTCAGCAGTGCGGCTGCTGCAAGGCCTGGGCAAAGCGTTGCATTTCGTTTCTGCCTCACAATGTGGCACATGCATGGCCATATGGGCAGTAAGATTCATACCTCCCCCAATCCGCTCTTTTGCAGGCTCGTCTGCTGCCTTCTCTTGCTACGGCAGCTGCGTGGGCGTGGGCCAGGTGCCCTATGGCCAGCCCTGCTGCGACCACAGTGAGCTGTGCGGCACTGTTGGGCCCGTCTGCCAGAAGCGCGCTGGTGACACCGAGTCCGTCTGCCACTGCACCATCAGTGAGTGGGGCTGGGCTGGGTCTTTCAAGTTGAAAGTTGTTGGTGCAGATAGCCGGCAGGTGTTGAGTGCGACTGCTGACCCGCATGGCTCAGTGCTGCTTCTGCTAGCGGCGCTACTTTGCCTGCCACCGCATGCTGCTTCCCACTTCCTTCCTTTTCTTTGCCAGACCCTGGGGCTGGCCAGGTCTCCTATGGCGGTGCTTGCTGTGAGGACTACGAGTGTGGCAACCAAGCCTCCAAGTGCGACATCAGCGCTGGCCGCCCCGGCAAATGCACCTGTGATGAGAGTAAGCAAGAGTTTGAGCGCATGCTGCCACATAGTGTTTAATTTTGCGGCGCCGGCTGCCTAAGGCTATAACCGCTCGTGTTTGTTGTATGTGTAAGCCTCTTTTTCATCAGCCACGTCACCCCCCAGCCTTCTTTGCGTGACTGCGCTGCACCTCCTGCGCACTTCCTGTTCCGCAGCGAAGAACCAGTATGACTGTGGTGGCCGTTGCTGGGGCACGGGCCAGGTCGGCTACCACGGAGCCTGCTGCAACAAGCCTGCCGTGTGCGGCACCAACCTCAAGTGCGACGGCAACATTTGCATCTGCGACGAAGGTGAGTGGTACCCCTGTTCAGTTCATGTTCGGTATGGTGAGTGCGCAACCATGGGGTACATGTATCACAAAGCCAGACCTCTCTCTACTAGTGCCCTGCCCCCGGCTCTGTCCGCCTGCAGCCAAGAAGGTGGCCGACTGCGACGGCAAGTGCATTGGCTTTGGCCAGCAGGGCATCGGCAAGAGCTGCTGCGGTGACAACCGACTGTGTGGCACCGGCCTGACTTGCCAGCCGCCCAACGGATGCCAGCCAGCACCTGCACCTTAGGGTAAGAACTGGGTGGGGGAGAGAGGTTGGGCCTCTAAACTCGCACGCATTTTGCAAACGTTGGGCCTCTAAACTGGCACACATTTTACAAACGCGGTGGGAATGTTCGCTCATCTGCGGGCATGGTGGGCGCATCCGCACCTTATTGCTTCAAGCAATCATCCATTCAAAATCTCGCTCCTCTCTTCTGCGCTTATCACAGGAAATGCCGTCAGGATTATGTGGACCTGAGGTGAGCAGCATGCCTGCTGCGATGTGTTGCAGCTTGTGGTTGGCACCTGCGCCCAGCACATGCATGCAAGAGTCCACGCTAGCTGCCAGCCACTCAGATGAGTCCCGAGCTTGTGTTCTGCATGCAGGCCGCATCCTCCTCCTCGCCTTCAGATCAGCGGCTGTGCCTCGACCTGTGCGCCGCTGCGGAAGCATATGCACCTAGCGCTCCTTGATTGCAGCCTGTAAAGCAGCCCCTGCCGTCCAGCTTGTTGGGTAAATTTTCATTTGTTGCACCCCGTGCCCCTCGTGTGGCAAAACATCCTGCTTCAATCCCTTCCTTCTTAAAAGCTTCAACTCATATGCACCCTCCCTGCAGTACTCACATTCTTCTGTGATTTTTCCTTTGGGTGCAACCCCAGGACCCCCCGTCAGTGCTGCCCGGCTATCTTGCATGCCGCACTCCGTTGCATTGCCCCCATTAATCTGTGTACAGCCGACCCCTCCCCTCGCCTAACTCCGATTCACCTTGTACATACACCCCGCCCGCTTGCCAATATGTAATGCCAATGCAGTGTCATTACAAGGGTAAACTCAAGGCATGAAAGGATGGCTGCAATCCAGCACAGTTCAGCAGGGCGCACGGACCGGGCCTCAACAGCATGCGCCAGCCATTTCTTCCACATCAATCTCACTTGGCTTTCCTCAGCTCTTGTGCCTGGATGGGCAGATGTGCTGCTGCTGCGCTGCGCCTGCGCTGCGCCATGCAGGCCTGCCGCCTCCTGCAGGCAGGAGCGGCATCACAGTGTGGTGAAATGTCTAATGCGCCATATATGTACTTGCAGGCACAAAAACCACTGGGCAGAGTATGCTCCACCACTGCTGCCTGCGATCCCATGCAAAGCTCACATTCATCCACACCTGCAAGCCTGGCTATTGGCCAGCGCACGCGCCAGCGCTTGTATGCCCTCCACCTGCGCCCCTGCAGACAGGAAGCAACAGGAGTGCAGTGCTTGGGGGTATGCTCGATGGCAGTGCTTCAACCCCTGCCTCACAGCAGCAGCCAGCTCAGGCACAGCCCCTGCACCCACCAAACGTGCGAACATGAAACCCACGCCCAAAGCCACAATGGGTTGGCACACCCTCCACCGCACCTGAAGGTCCCAGCAGCACTCGGAAGGTGCAGCCCCTGCAGCCCGCTAGCTGCTGGTGTTGCAATAGCAAGACAGCGTCCTGCTGCGCCTGCTGTACCGCCTGCGTCTGCACCTCCAGCTCCCCTCCGCCACCAGAGCCTTGGCCTGCTGCTGCAGACCTCCGTGCTCCTGCTGCGCGGCCGCAGGTGCCGCTGCACCGCCAGCAGCGCAGGTGGCTGCTTGTCTGCACACAGCTGTTGGTTCACTGGGGCTGGTGCTGGCAAGCGCAGCTGCTGCCCACTGCCTGCTCCGCCTGCAGGCAGCCTAGCTGCTGCTGCTGCCGGCCCTGCTGCCGACTGCCTGCACTGCAGCGCCATATCTCCAACCAGCTGGGGGTCCTCTGCAGCCGCTCAAGCGGCAGCTCAACCGGGCTAAGGCTGCCGCTGCCGCTACTCCCGCAAGTGGCATCCTGCTGGGCAGGCGGCTGGGCCCTCTGCTGGTTGCATGGCAGCGGCCATGCTTCGGCACTGCAGCAACACGCTGGCTGGTGCTGCTGCTGCCGACCGGGGCTGGCTGGGACTGGAAGGCCTGCGCCTGCACGCGCAGCCTGGCCAGCCTGCACAGGCTGCCCATCCAGCAGCTGGAGGCAGGGAGCACGGCGGCAATGGCCAGGTGGCAATTCATAGTTTCTGCAAGCAAACAAGAGAAGCATAGCTGTATAGTCAGATCCATTGCAATAGCAACGATTGCGATGGCAAGCTGCCTTGCAGGCAGCAGGCATATAACATGCTGGGCAGCAGCTGCACCAAGCCACTTTCCCTGCTGCGCCCGTCGTGCGTTGCACTGCTCCCCACCTGGAGCTCTAACCAGGACGAGTGTGAGAGCTCCAGTCACATCACGGTGACAGTGGCCAGGAAGCAGGCCAGCACAATGTGGAAGCGGGGCTCCAGCCACCTGCATCGGAAGGGGGAGGCGGCGGCGAGCGGCGGTGAGCGCGGCAGCAAAGGCAAGCGGGGCGGCGCTGTGTTTGGCAATCATCACGAGCTCAGCTTTCCCCCAGACCCCGTCTCACCCGCGCTTGCTGCCTGTGGGCGCCGGCCCGGCGCCAAGCTGCGGCGAGGCTTGCGCAGCGAACTGCCACACGCCATGAGTGACTGCTGGATTGCTTGCTCGTCTGTAATCCATGCGCGATGGGGCTGGGCGCCCCCTCTGCTTGCTGCCCGCAACTTGCTGCCTGGCAGGGAGCCTTCTCCAGCCGACTGTGCTGATCGCAATGCAATCTCAGAAGCGATCAAAGGACCATCTGAGCCCTGGGACGGTCGACCTCTCACCCATTGCCGCCGCCGCCGCCGCCGCCGCTGCTTTGCCGTGCTGCGACCATGGCTCGGCGCACAAGCCGGGCTGGCTCAACGAAGTTATGCTCCCTTTCGTTGAGATGTAATAGTGTTATTTATGTCCACAAATCAAAGGCAGCATCTAACAGCTGCACCAACTCCACCATGCCTTGCAGCCAAGTTGCCCAGCGCCCCCAACCTGTGGCTTGTGTTGGTCGCCCTGTCCTCAGTATTTTAGCTGTTCTGCCACAGTAAGCCACGCAACAAACACCATCTTGCAGGGTCAGAAATCCTGGAGAACAACAATTCAAAAAAAACGAACAGACATGCAGGTGAAGTTCCGTGTGCGAGCGACAAGGGCAGCGGCTGCAGCCAGCGGGGTGCGTCCTGCCTGGCGCCGGCGCGGGCAGCAGTTCAGCGGGCAGTCGGCCTGCTCCCCTGACGGTGCCAGCGCTGCCCCTGGCGGCCCTTCCAATCGAGTTTGTAGTACCACACAAGCGTTCTAGCAGCCCCAAACCCCTGGCCAGCCGCTCGGCTGACACACATGGCCCCATCACTCAGCTGCCAGCGGGGACGCGCTGCGCTGTGGCTGACGGTGCCAAACGCGGCGCAGGGCTGATATGCCGCCCGCCGCGCCTCTCCAGCACCACTTCTCCTCATAACGCATCAGTTACAGGCCCCAGCAGCAGGCCCGCCCCCTCCGGACAGCCCAGCCCACTTGCTCAAGCTCCGCACCATGTCCGGCGACGGCCTCGCGCTGCTGGCCCAGCGCCTGCAGGCGCTGCAGGACGACGGCGTCAAGCTCAACCCCGCCACCGCCAACCCTGGTGAGCGCGGGCGGTGTGATGTGCCTGCCGCCGCCGCCGCCGCCGCCAGCAGTGAGGGGTGCAGCCCTGCCAGCCTCTGCAGTGCCTTCGTATTCGCTTGTGGTGTTGTGAATGCCCGAATGGCAGCGACAGCAGCGCTGCAAGAGCCTTCCTGCAGCCACATTTCGGGCGCCGCCGCTACCGCTACCGCCGTCCGTCCGCCCCGTTAGTCACCCTACCGACTCACCCGCCTGCTTCCCTCCCCCTCCCTCCTTGCAGCGCCCCTGGGCCTGTATGGCTTTGCGCTGACCACGGCGCTGCTGCAGGGCTCCAAGACGCAGCTGACTGAGCCCAAGGGCACCGCCCAGATGGCCGTCTCGTTTGGCTTCTTCTTTGGCGGCCTCGCGCAGTTCTGCGCCGGCCTGCTCGAGTACCAGCGGCGCAACACATTCGGCACCGTGGCCTTCTGCTGGCGAGTGGGGTGTGGGCGGGTGCCATGCAGGGACTGAGAGGGTGCCCTGCGCAGCGCTGCACTGCACCATTTGCCTGCAGGCCGCCGCTCTCCCGCACCCGCTCAACCGCCGCCCAACCGCCGCCCTCCTCCCGACCCCCTGCCTTTCCTCTCCCCACCTCCTATGCCGCAGCTACGGCGCCTTCTGGATGTCCTTGGCCATCTTCACCACCCTGTCTGCCGCCGGCGTGTTTGTCGCCACCCCCGAGAAGGGCGACCGCCTCATGCTCACCCTCTGGGGCATCCTGGTGCGTTTACTGCGGAGGTGGCTTGTGTGCTGGCGGCAGCATGGGGTGGCTGGCTGCCCTTTGCTTGCAGCCCTGGGTGCAGCCTGCGATGCCCGTTTGTCGCCACGCAGGAGGCAGTGCAAGAACCATTGCTGCTCGGCAGCTGCGCCTTTTCGCGCTGCACCCTTCTCCCCTGTCCTATCCCTCACCCCTCCTCTCCTCCCGCCCCCCTGCCGCAGACCTTCCTGCTGTGGCTGTGCACCTTCCACACCAACCTGGTCACCTGCTGGCTGTTCCTGTCCCTGGCCATCCTCTTCTGGCTGCTGGCCGGCGGCGTGGGCACCTCGTCTGAGCGCGTCACCCTGACCAAGGTTGCCGGCGGCTGGGGCTTCATGGTGGCGGCCGTGGCCTTTTACGACGGCACCGCGGCGCTGATGAAGGACGTGTACGGCAAGCAGATCCTGCCCGTCTTCCCCCTCAAGCCCGTCAACAAGGTCAGCCTGGGCGACTTTGGCACCAAGCGCTTTGTTGAGCAGGCGTAAGCCATCACCACTCTGCCTCCCGCACGCAACACATGATGCAATAAACCCCCACGCAAACCCAATTGATTCTTTGATTCCCTTTCGGCTTCTTTTCCGCTTCTCAATTTTCACTCATACAAACCTTGTATCTGTTGCCAAATGCCTATCATGGCCATGTAACGTTGCTTGCATCGCCTGATTGTATGCAAGTGAGACTGGCGGCAGCGGCAGCGGTCGATGGGAACATGTCAAGCAGTAGGCTGCTTTGAAAGAGTTGCCTCCTTAGGAGTTGCTTGCACTTCATGCCGACCTGCTTGGCTGTCTGCACCTTGCATGTCGAAGCGGCATGCAGCAACACACGCAAGCACCATCAGCGCCGCGCCGCTCGCAGCAGGCGGCAGCGGCGCACCCGCATCATGGCTGATTTTTGTACTGCTGCGTGCTCCATCTTGCACCGGCCTTTTCCAAAGGTCTGCCACGATCCCCGCAGGCCGGCTGCAGCAAGCGGGCAGCAAACGGGGTTCACCAACGCCGCGGCAGGCCCACGGGCGGCGCTGCAAGCCTGTGCACCGAGTTCTATGGAGCATTAAATTGCGATCGGAGCAGCCAGCCTGCCCTCATGGACCCCACGCGTCGAGCTGGCTCCCATGTTGGCGGCTTGCGGGGCCATGTTGCATTACTTCTTGATTCACCGAGAATTGCGTTCAATACGATTCAGTCACAGGTTCCAGCTACACAGCCATCCTCACAGGCCGACCGGTGAGCGCTTGCGCGGCTGCCTGGCTTGTTAGCCGCGCAGACCCCTAAACCCTGCCCTCATAGTGCGGGGCATCAGTGTTGAGGCGTCAGCCGGCGCGATGCGTCGCTACAGCTCCAGACCGCCGCCGCCGCTCGCCAAGTCCGGCGGAATCCCAATGCGAGTCTGAATGCACGAGCTTGCACACACCAACGGACGTTGCTCCCATCACTCCTTCCATTGCAGCGGCTAGCTCTTTCCCGGCACTCTAGTGTGTCTCATCGCATCCCGCTGCACCTGCCAACCGTCGCACGCATCACCACCGGCAGTCTGGAGGAATGCAGCTGCTGCGAGGCCGGGTGGTGGCACGCCCCGTGCTGGGCAAGACCAGCCTGCAAGTAGAGGTGAGGACTTGCCGCTGCACAGCATGCTGTGCTGTGCTCGCTGCCGCATTCCCTGGGCCTCAATGCAAGGGTCACACGTCCACGGCTGAGCAGGCATGCCCCGCCGCTGCGCACTGCCTGCCGACTGGCCGCCGCCGCCGCCAACCCTGCAAGCTCTGCCGTCCCTCCAGGTCGAGTGCGCTCCTGAGCGGGCGGATGGCTCCCAGCCACCGGAGGGCGTGCATGTGTACCTGGCCCTGGACATTTCTGGGTCTATGGGAGGCGCCCCAATTGAGGCAGCCAAGCAGGCGGTGGCCGAGTTTGCGCTGCAGGCTCTGGCGCTGCCCGCCCTGGCAGACCTGCAGCTGTTCCTCTATGACGACAAGGTGCAGCGCCTGGAGCTGACCAGCTGCGACGAGGCGGTGCTGCGGGCGCAGGTGTTTGGGTGCTTGGGCGGGGAGGTTGGAGATCTGCCTAGAGGGCGCCCCAGCTGCTGTGCGTTCACCTTAGCGAATTCAAATGCGCTCGCCTCACCACTTCCACCTCGCCTTGTGAAGCGAGCGCACAGGGTGTGAAACGCCCCAACGCTGATCTGCCAACTGCCCCACGCTCTGGCCGTGCACCGCAGGTGGCCGAGATTGCTGCTCGCAACCAGACCAGCTTCCGCGTGGTCCTGGATGCCATTAGCAGCCACCACACCAGCGCTGTCAAGGCGGGCGCCCGCGGCAAGATGGTGCTCCTGCTGTTCTTTACAGACGGCCAGGACAACTGCGGCGGCGTGCCACAGGCCCTCAAAGGGCTGAGAGACAGCATGGTGGCGGCAGGCGCGGTGTGGCAGGTGCGGGGCACCAGCGCAGGCTGCCCGCATCTGGTGGTGGCACCGGCGCTGCAGCGATGGACCCTTGGCTTGCTGGCGCTAGCAAGAATTTGCCCTGCACATGCCGCGTTCGGTGGTAGCCTGCGTCGGTATGGACGGAAAGCCCGCTGAAGCATGCGATCCAGCTGGCTGGCTGCTGCTCGAGTGTCCGCTGCCCTCTGTCTGCCACCCAACATGGTGCACCTGCAGGTGCACTGCCTGGGCTTTTCCAAGCACCACGATGCAGCGTTCCTGACCGGCCTGACCCTGGCTGGCTCTGAGCGCGGCTCATTCCAGTACGTCCCTGAAGTGGGACATGCTGAGCTGGCGGAGCCCCTGGAGCGCGTAACAGAGGTGGGTGAGGTGGGTGGGTGATGGACGGCTGTGGCTGCTAGTGCGGACTGTGCGGTGATGAGGCCGGTTGCATGCTGCTTCCTCGCTCACTGAACTTGTACTGCATAGCGCACAGCACTGCCTCACAGTGCATAGACCATGCACTGCCTCCTCCCATTGGTTGCAACCTACCCTCTACCCTACCTGGATTGCAAGCAGGAGTTGCTAGACTTTGCAAGGGCCGGCGGGCGCAGCCGCCTGCGCGCCACACTGCGGCTGGGCTCAGGCGCAGAGCATGCGCTGGTGCTGCGGCTGGCGCCGCCGCCAGGCACTGCTGCTGCTGCTGCCGAGGGCGGCGGAGCGGCTGTCACAGCCGCAGCAGCAGTTAGCAAGGGTGGCGACCAGCACCTGCTGTTCTCCACTGCTCTGGACCTGGACTGCCCAGCAGACGCAGTGGCTGCCGGCGGCGCGCCCAGGTTGGAACTCGCAGACAAGCCCCAAGGCAACGCTGCCGGCAGCAGCGCCAGCGGTGCCATCGGCAGTGCGATACAGCGGTGGATGGCAAGCGACAGGGCAGGCGACACGGCAACCCAGAAGATCCAGCTGCAATTCCAGCTTGAGGAGCTGCCCTGTGACACGGCTGCCGCAGCGGCGCTGGCGGTGGTTAAGGAGCGCGTGATTCAGTGGGGGTTCCAGCTGGCCAGCAGCACATCTGAGCCGGAAGCAATGGCGGGCATGCAGCGCGAGGTGGCGGCGCTGCGCCGCGGCGTCGCCGAGTTGCAGGTGGGTGGGTGGGCTGCAGGCAGCTCGGGTTGAGCATCTCAAAGCATGAAGCATGCTGGCCTTGCCAAATGAGAGCCTGCTGCCTGCACTCCTTGGTGCGGTATCCCTCATGTTGTTGGCTCTGAACCCGGTACCTCCCTGCTGCTTCCACCCCACACAGCCGCGCTGCAAGGAGCTGCTTCATTCGACTGGTGTCCCAGCCTACCGCACATCACGCGCCCAGCTGCTGGAGGCTTCGGGGCTACTCAACCAGTTTGAGCTGCGGGTGCTGTCGCCCGCCCTGCAGGCACGTATCCGTTTACATAGACAGTCTGATTGTGTGCAGCCGAGGCGCAGCACATCTGCCCGGCAGCCTGTCGGTGCGCAGCACTGCTGCCTCTCTGCTCCAATGCATGCAAGGCGCTGAGCCCGCTGCGCCCCATTTGAGTCCTTTTCCTGGCTAAACCACCCTTTCCAAACCACTCGCTGCATCGCAGGGCAAGCGCATCGCCAACGCTGACCTGGCGGAGCTCAACCATGCCGCCTTTGCCTCCATCACCAAAGTGTCGCTGGGGCGGCTGGCCGCCAAGCGTGCGGACGCCAACGCCGACCTGATGGGACAGGTGGAGCAGCAGGCAAGACATCTTGCAATTGCATTGATGCAATCCTGTGTCGGTTGGCAGCAGATGGGAGCAGTGCAAACCAGGGGTGGGAGTTGCTGGGCAGACTGCCGATTCGTGGGCAGTATTGCAGCCCACCTGCGCAGCTGGGTTGATCCCCTGGCTGCAACCGCCCCCTGCCCAACCCGTTCGCGCTCATTCACATGTGCAGTTGGAGGCGGCTCTGGCGTCGCTGTCCCTGTCCAGCCTGCCTGAGGAGCCTGATGTGGGCTGCTGCGCCATCAGCTGCCTGACCTACCAGGAGGCGCTGCAGGCAAGCTTGTGCTCAGTGCCAGATTGATGATTGGTTGCTTTGCAACGCCACTTGTAGCGGTGCTCCAGGGCAGCTTGGCGGATGTCCTGCCTGCCGTGGGCGCCCCTTGCCTGCCATGGGTGGCCGTGCTGGCACCAGCTGCAACTCGATGCACCATGTTAGCTGCCTGCGTGCTCGCTTTGCAGGTCGGGGATTGCATGTGCCTGGGCCTGCATGTGGAGCGGCCTGAGGCGGCGATTGCTGATCCCTCCCGCCTTGTGATCAAAGCGATTCAGGTGAGCTGTGCTTCAGGATGCAATGGAACAGCCGTGTGTGCAGCAGAAACCTAGCCAGTGAGCTGGCCAGGCCAAACCTGTGGAAGCCCTCCTGCCATGCCAGCTGCTACAGCGCACTTTTACGCCTGGCCTTCAGTCCACCTCCCCATGCTCACCTGCCTCCCCCCCTCCACTCCCCTGCCTGTGCTGACCTCCTGCCAGCCCACCCGCATCACGGCTGACTCCTTCTTGTCGGCTGTCCGGTACGGCGTGGGAGCTCACAGCCCCGAGCAGGTGAAGCCCGCAGGCGGCTGCGGCCCGGTGGCTGTCGGTGCCATGCAAGCGGCAGGCTGGGCGGCAGCAGCCTTGCCGTGAGCACTCTGTGCTAGCAACCAGGGGAGACAAATGGGCGTGGCACGGCTGACCTGAGGTGCAGCATGCCAACACAAACCATGGCACAGCTCTCTCCTGGCACCGAATTGCTCCCTGCACCCGCCCCTGCCGCCTGCTCGCAGATGCACGGAGGCTTTGGCTATGGCAAGGATGCCTGTGTGGTGGTTGGGGAGGGAAGAGAGCCTATCACTGCCGCCCTGCCGCTCTTCATCAACCGGCACCACTGGAGCGTCGCCCAGCTGCACGCCAAGCCGCTGCTGGGCATGATGTGCACGCTGTCCCCGCTGGTCAGCGCAGCGCAGCGTGCATGGAGCAGCAGTCCTGCTGAGGGACTTGCAACTGGTTTGGTCTGCCTGCTTCTGCTGCATGACAGACAGGCCATGTGGCGATTAGCACTATGAAGCTGCAGTTGTTTGGTACCCCATGCCACACACAGCCACGTATGTGAGCCACCTACAAAGATGCCTCGCCACCCTGTGCTCCTGCCCCGCAGGGCTACACTGATGAGCAGCTGCGCACGGTGCCCTTCCTGGTGCTTGCCAAGGCCTGCCACGACATGCAGCCACCCAGCGGTGGGGCTGCCGGCAGCAGCTGTGCTGGCGGTGGCAGCGAGCACCAGCGGCAGGTGTATGGTGAGGTCCTGGCAACTTGCCTGGCTGTGTACCGCAGCCGGCTGCGCCGCCTGCGCTCTGAGCTGTTTGGAGAGGCTGCCACCGGCGGTGAGGCGGGCGCCAGTGCAGCAGGCGCGGCACAGGAGGCGGGAGCAGGCATTGGGGCGGCGGCAGCAGGCGGCGCAGACGCACAGGCAGGGCCGCCGCCGGTGGCCGCTGCGGCAGACCCCGCTCCACTGCGCCGCCAACCGCTGTTCTTGGAAGGGGGCCCTGCTGCCCGTACGCTGGATGTGGTGCCCAGCCTGGAGGTGCTGCTCATGCGACTGCTGTGTGCGGCGCACTATGGCGACCTAGCACTGGCTGAGGGTGAGGATCGAGGTTTTGCTGTGTCAGCGCTCGAGTAGCTTCTGGACAGATCGTGTGTTTCGCAACGAGCACAGCATCTGCTGCCAGCACAGCACCTGCTACAGCTCTACACAGTAGCCACTCTGCCTTGAAACCTGGCAACCTCCTGACTGCCCGCCATACCTCCCTGCCCCGTCCCGCACCAGGCGACCTGCCCCACCTGCGCCTGGCGCTTTTGGAGGAGTGCCTGCGCCGCCGCATGGCGGGCCTCAGCTCGATCAAGCCCGCCGACACTGACCCGGCTGCTGTGCTGCACCTGGATGTGCAATCAGAGGCACGGGCGGCGGTGGAGCGCTGGGCAGTCCAGCAGCCCAGGGACTATGCAGCCGCCGTGCGGGGCAGCCTGCGCGCTGAGCTTGAGGCGGCAGCGGCTCAGGTGGACTGGGCGCACAAGCTGGGCGGCGGGCGGCTGGTTGGGCGGCTGGCAACGGAGGCGCAGCGTGCGTATGCGGCGGGTGTGCGGCCCCTGCTGGGCCTGCTGGGCCACCTGGAGCAGGTGCGGTTGGGAGTTTGGGATGTGTTATTGGCCATGGTCGTGCATTGGGTGGCTGAGTGGTACCACACATTCAGAATGCAGCATACGCCGGCACAGCTCAGTGTTTCGCGCCCGACAAGAGTGTTTCGCGGTCAACAAACCTCTGCCCGTTGCTCTTTTTAAACACCCCCAACCAGCAGGCATGCCCTGGGGCAGGGGCCCACCCGCTGGATCAGGCCTGGTCCCCTCCGGCGCTGCTCTCAGAGTGGCTGCCGGCGCCCAGCCTGGCAGCCCTGCTGCTGCAGAACTCCGACACTGTATCCAACGCGCGGCGGCGGCAGTACATTGCAGAGGGGCTGTACGTAGACCCTTTTGAGGAGCCACAGAAGCTGCTGGCTCGGCTGTACACACAGGCAAGCGGGTGGGGGGCAGCAGGGCAGGGCAGGGAGGGCAGGGCCTGTGCCACATACTAAGGTTTGGGCGTGCAGTTGTGTTGGACAGGCTGCTGCTTGCAAGGGAGTGGGCAAGTATCAGCCAGAGGTAGGCGCTGCTATGCAGAGAACCTGAACAGTCAAACCAGCAAATACACCATCCTCCTCCCTGCCCCGCAGCTGGTGTGGCGGGATATGTGCCGCGGCATCATCGCAGTGCGCGACGCAGAGTGGGCGGCGCAGGCAGCAGCCATGGCGGCGGCGTTTGGGCCCGCCCCCACCCTTGAGGCCGCGGCAGCGGCCATTCGCGGCTGGCACATTGGGCGGGGCGACCTCCCCACCCTGTTCCGTGCGCTGCTGCAGCCGGGGGTGCCACTTCCGGTGCCCAAAGCGCTCCTGCTCATGTCTTGGGGACACAGTCCTGAGGGCCGCCTACGGGCCGACCAGCCTAGGAAGGACCCAGCTGCAGCCGAGGCGGCGGCAGCAGGGGCAGAGGCGGCTGCACCTGGCGAGGCCGGCGGCACAGCGGGCGCGCCGGCGGCGCTGGCCGTCCCACCTGGCGGCTGGGTGCCCAGGAAGCAGTATGTGCACCGCTTTCTGGCGGCGTACCACGGCAGCGTTCCGCTGGAGCAGGCGATGGCCCTGTTTGGCCACTGCCGGGGCGTGAGCGGGACGTACCTGCAGGAGCAGTACCGCCACGGCTTTGCGGGGCAGCGGGCGCGCTCGGATTGAACTGAAAGGGCGGCCCACCAGCCACCTGGGGCATGCCGTCACGCATTCGTGTTTGACCACTAGATAGATACACACTGTGCACCTACTTGTTTCTCCCTCCCGCTTGTTGAGGTCGACTCGTCAACTGTGCGGGCAGTGCAGGGCCATGCGCCACTCCGCAGCCTGCAGCCAGCCCCCCCAAACTGACACACAACACGGGCACAAGAACCAGCCCCGGGGAGCCCTTTGGTTTGAACCAAGAGCCAGCTTCTCACGCAGTAAGACCTGCGCCGCGGCATGCGCCGCCGGCATGTGACAAATGGTCCGGCGCCCCGCATGTCCTGCGCACACGGCCGGACCTCCCACTCAGCGCATGAATACCACTCTAACATCAGAGCGGCAACCCCTGTGTTCCGGGCCTCGCACACCGCGTCACGCGCCACTCGCGCCTAAACTTGGTGAGTGCGGCCAATCTTGCTCCAATAGCCCCGAGGCGGCTGCCCATGGCCAGCAAGAGTGCGGCGGGCCGCCCCGCAGCTGGCAGCTCGCCCTGCCGCCCCCTTACCGTCACACCTCGAGAACGCCGGCTGCTGAGCTCCGCTCCTTCCGCCGCCCGCCGTCGCAGCACCGACTAATCTCAAGGGTCCGTAGCAGCGATGCGCACGGCCCTTCTAGTGGCACTCGCCGCCGCGCTGGTGGCGGTGGGTCAGGCCGGCGGTCCGTCGGCGGCCCGGCCAAGGCAGGCCGGCCAGCCGCAGTCCAGCCCCACCGAGGTGTGTGGATCAATGAGAGGGACCCTTGGATCATGGAGGGGACATACGGTTGTGCCGGCAATGTGCACCGCCGCCACTGCTCTCTTTCGGGGCCGCTCTGGGTCCGCTTGGGGGATGCGCGTTCTGGGGACTGGGCCGCAAGCCCAGTCCCCTGCCATTCTTGCGCCTCTTGAGCCGCCTTTCCTGCCTTCCAGGCCACTTCGAGCCACCGTGGTCCCGCTTGCCTGCCACCCTACCACATGTCGTGCGCGTCGCGGCTGCACAGCTGCACACGTGCACCCACACGCCGCTTCAAGCACCACCCGAACCACGTTGCTGCAGGTCATCGTCCAGTTCCACCCGGGCTTCAACCCGGCCACCGAGATCCCCGCGCTGATGGATGGCGCCAAGCTGTCCCGCAAGCTGCGCACCAGTGCCACTGATGGAGACCTGGTGCTTGTGGAGCTGCCAAAGGGCCAGAGCGTGGCGGCTGCCAAGGGCGCGTTTGACAAGGGGAAGGACCCCGACGGCCGCGGATCCGTTCGCTACGTGGAGGAGAACTTCAAGGTCTCCAAGGTGGGTGGGGGCTGCTTTATGGGGGCCTTGCCGGGCTGCTTCTGGGTGCTGTCAGGCCAGGTGGGTGGGCGCTGCTTCTGGCTGCTGTCAGGCCGCGGCGCCACCGGTGGCGGTACCGCCGCCGAGGCCTCCATGGCGCAGCCCAGCCTGCCACCCGCCCACCTCCTCCAAACCTCCTCTGGCCGCCACATGGCCAGCATTTCCTTTGGTTGTTCATTCACGTTGTTGCGTTGCTGGCCTGGTTGCCGTAGCCCTAAGCAGCCCTCCCCTCCTTGCCCGCACCCTTGCAGATGGCCACCACTAACGATCCTGACCTGCGGAGCGGCACCCTGTGGGGCATGACCGGCACATTTGGCATCCAGGCCCCTGCTGCCTGGGATACCCACACCGACTGCTCTAACGTGTGTGCTAAATTGCCCTGGCTGGGAGGCGTGGGATTTGGGGCGGCACGTGCCTCTGCGCAAGCTCGGAGGCTGACCCCGCCCGCTCCCCTGCAAGGGGCTCTCCCACAAGCGTGTCCCGGTGAGTGTTGCTTCCGCCAGGCCCCGCTGCCACACCACTCACGCCCTCCGCTTCCCCGCCGCTACTTGCCCAGGTGTACGTGGGCGTTGTGGATGAGGGCGTGCAGTACACCCACCCCGACCTGGCCGCCAACATGTGGACCAATGCCGCCGAGGCTGGCGGCGTGCCCGGGGCCGACGATGATGGCAACGGTGCGCTCCCCCTCTTGTGTCCATGGCTTGGCCCCCTCTCTGTGGGCGCGGCTTGGCACGCAGCGGGCGATGCCCCAGTAGAACCTGCACGTGCGATGGCGCCTGCCCACTGTTCTTGCGCGTGCCCCAACCGTTGCCACTCCCCTGCTGCCTCTCTTGCCAAGCAGGCTATGTGGATGATGTGCACGGCTACGGTGAGCCCGCCAGCTTGCTTTGTAGCTGTTGCCCCTTTGTGTGCCGCACCAAACACGCACAGCCCTACTAGGCGGGCCCCCTGCCCTGCAGCGCTTGGCTCAGCATTTGTCGCCACCACTGCTGCGCCCCTGAGCCCGTCCCCGCCCCACTTCCATGCTGCCCTCCCTCCCCCGCCCTCAGACTTTTACAACAACAAGGGAGATGTGTTCACCCCCACCGATGGTGATGCGCATGGCACGCACGTGTCCGGCACCATTGGCGGCGTCGCCAACAACTCTGTTGGGGTCAGCGGTGTGTGCTGGTCCATCAAGCTCATCAGCGCCAAGTTTCTGGGCCCCAACGGCGGTGAGGCATGGCGCAGCTGGCGTGTTGCCTGTCTTCCATTAATGGCTGCATACCGTTGCCATCAGTTAGTGTTGGTGTACCCTGCCAGTTGGCTTCCGGGGGGGCATAGCAAGCAGCTTGCCGCCCCAGCCACAACCGGCCTGCGCACACCCCGCCTGACCCACCTGCGCCTGACCCCTGCAGGCTACATTGCTGGCGCGGTGCAAGCCCTGGACTACCTGACGCAGCTCAAGCTACGCAAGGGCCTGAACATCGTGGCCTCCTCCAACTCCTGGGGTTGCGGCTCAAGCTGTGAGTAGCTGACTAGTCCACTGGGCCAAGCATGCCGCCTGCCGGGCCGCCATGCTTGTTTGCGCGGCCGGCGCTTGGCTCCTGGAGGACAGATAGGCACCTGCACCAGGCAGCCGCTCACAATATCCTTGTTGCGTGCTTGTCCCCCGCTGCCCTCGCAGGCTACTCACAGTCTTTGTTTGATGCCATATCCCGCGCCTACAACGCCGGTATCCTGGTGCGCTCGGGCGGTGTTGCAGCCGCAAACAGCGGCGCTTGCTGCGTTGGAGCTGCATGCATGTGCATGCATATACAAGCACACCACGAGGGGGCAACTTGGGGACTTGGCCAAGTCACTTTCAGGCCTACCCGCGCTCCCCCACCAGCCCCCGCCCTTCCCCAACCTGCCGCAGTTCATCGCCGCTGCCGGCAATGAGGCGACCACCACTGTGAGCTACCCTGCTGGCTACAAGCACCCTGGCGTGATTGGCGTGGCTGCCCTGCAGAGCGACGGCGCGCTGGCCTCCTACTCCAACCGTGGCACCGCCTCCAACCCTTGGTGAGCCGGCTGCCCTGTGCAGAGTGCCCACATGCCCGGCGCACATGCATGCCGTGCAGCAGATGCTGCGCTAGGTGCACCGCTGGTGCAGCGCCGCCCACCTGCCCCAACTGCCCTACGATGGCTGCTCTGGCCCGCTTGTCGCTCGCCTGCCCACCACACTGCCCTTCCCACACGCGCCACACTGGTACAGGGTCCACATTGGCGCCCCTGGCTCAGGCATCAAGTCCACGGTGAGTGCAAGGGGGGGGAACGCCCGTGCAGGGCAGGAGGCAGTGCTGCCGCCGCCCCTGCTCAGCCTGAGTGCGCCCGCCCAGCGCCGCCTGCCGTGCTCCCATGCGCCGCTACCCTTCCACCCGCCTCCAGTCCCGCTCTCACCACTACTCAACTTGCGCGTGCGGGCGCATGCCGCAGGTGCCGTCCAACACCTATGCCACCTACAGCGGCACCTCCATGGCGTGCCCCCACGTGTCGGGCGCGGCGGCCCTGTACAAGGCGGAGTATCCCGCCGCCACAGCAGACCAGGTCAAGGCCGCCATCCTGCGGTCGGCCACCCCCACTGCCTCGCTGGCCAACGGCGTCACGTCCACCGGCGGCCGCCTGAACGCAGCAGACATGCTGCGTATTGTGCCGGGCGTGGCCCCCACCTGCTCCTGCGCATCCAACCAGTACTGCGCCAATGGAATCTGCTACAGCTGCCCCACCACCTGGTGAGCTGCAGCGGGGTGCAAGCGCGCCTCAAGCCAGGCGGCGTGCACATTGCTTGCAGCCGGCCCTCACTGGCTTGGTTGAGCTGGGGTTGCAGCAACGGCGGAGCATTGCTTGCTTGCATTGAGCCCCTGCTATTGTCCGTCTGCCCGGTTGCCGGCCATCACACCTCTGCCCGCCCTGCCCGTCTGCCCGCCCTGCCCGCAGCACCGCCTGCACTAGCTCCACCTCTTGCTCCTCCTGCGTGCTGGGCTACCGCGGCGCCGGCTGCACGATTCGGTGCAACCCTGCTGGCACCCTCGTCTCCAAGTGCAGCACCTGCTGCAGTGGCGCTTGCATCTCCAACAAGCTGAAGCAGTGCAAGTAAACAGTAAAGGAAATGCGGGCAGCACGCAGTACCACAGTGGTGCCCGATCCCTTGCCCAGCCAGCGCGTCTGGTCCTTGCCCTGTTCTCAGCGCCATGCATGTGAGCACAGGCGCATGGCCTTGCACTTCCCGGCCCCTCAAAGTGGCCCGTCCCCCAGGCGCCGAGGAGCGCTGCAACAACCCCTGCATGGATCCCCCCTTGCCTAATACTGCACCTAGAGCGCAGCCTTTGATTCAACCCATACGCGCCGCCATACGCGCCCTCTCCTCACTGCACTCTCCTCACACTTTGGCCCTCGTACTAATCACAATGTCATGGCACTTCTGCCCAAATCGTAATCCCGTCTCCCACACCACACTCCCGCATGCACAGTGTGAGCACTTCTTTTCAATTGCCCTTGCAAATCGTGTTGTATCACAACAAGTGCCCGGTGGCACTGAGAAATAGTATGTAAGTGAATGAATAGCGAAACCTAGCTGAATGGCTTGCAGGCGGCAGTGCCTACCGCCAGCCGCAGCTGCAGCGCCGCCTGCTGCAGCGCCCGCAGCTCTCCGCCGCGCGCCACAAAGCCGCCCACAAGCACCACCCCTGCGGGTGGGGCGGAGAGGAGTCTCGGTTTTGTCCATATGCACTGCACAGTTCTACTGGATCTAGACGGCAGGCGGCTGTGTGAGCTGAGCAGCAAGAGCAGGCGAGCTGGACATGCATTAGCTCTCATCTGGCGCATGCAGCTCAGCGGGCGCACCTGCCCAGCCCAGCGCAGCACCCATGCCGCCCAGAAGGACAAGGTAGTTGTCTCCTGCCTGCCAGCCCTGCCCTGTCGGCTGCTCCCATGCGCGAGCCGCCAGCGCGCCCAGGCAGCCAAAGCCAGCTGCAAACAGGCTGGCTGCAAAACCCACGGCGTGCCGCCGCCCTCGCGCCATCACGGCGGCTGCCTCTTCAATCTGCGCAGCTGCCTCGTGGAACGGCTCTGGGAAGGCTCGCATGCGCTGCAGCGTAGCCGAAAGCGGCGCAAGAGGCCCGCCTTGCTGCTGCCCCTGCTGCTTGCCGCCGTCTGCTGCGCTGCTGCTCTTGCCCCTGCTGCCGCTGTTTCCCTTGCTGCCGTCAACGCCGCCATCACTGCTGCTGCTGCTACCTGTCATTTCTAAGGTGGCTGCAACTCCGAGATGATCAGAGTATGAGAAGCCGCGGCCGGTGTCTGTCAGCACCAGGCCCGCATGCAGCGGCTGGCCGGTCGCAAGGACATAGTCAATGCGAATAGGGCGGTGCCCTGCCCCCGCAGCTGCGGGACAAGGGGTTGGGCAGGGTGCGCAGAATATGGGATGCAAGGCTGTGCTCAATGCAAATGATTCTCAGCTGGGGACATGACCAGCTGCGCTGCTACAGCCAGTCTTTGTGCACAGACAGTTCCGCAGGTGGTGGACTGCTGTATAATGGGGCACCATGCATTGAAAGCAATTAGATGCGCAGGAATGCCATGAGCTGGGCCTGTGCGTTGCCAGCCACAAGGAACCCATGCAGGCCGCAGTTCACACCATGAAGAAGGCAGCATGCCCTTGGCTGTGCTGACCCGCACTCACTTGTGAAGCTGCTTTCCAATGCATTAGCCGTGGCGCCCAGCCGCAGCGGCTGCGCCTCTGCCCACGCATCGCGCAGCTCCGGCAGCAGCACCTGGGCCGGGAGATTGGATACGGATGATGAGAAGCACACGAAGGGTCCATCCGCTTATGAAAAGGCATGCTCGGTCGCTCCAGCCAGCCGGCAGACTGCCTGCCCTGCAGCCCTGTCCCGGCACCTGTCCTGCTCACCTTGAGCATCGCAAACTCGAGTGTGTCTGGCGCGCAGTTCAAGTCGCCAGCAAGCACGACGCCAGCAGGGCTGCCTGCTCCCCGGGCTCGCATAAACGCCGCCAGCTCAGCCACCTGCAAGTTAAGGCAGCAGCATTCATGCGCATTGCGGCATGATAGGTTTGCAGGATGAGGAGACCAGGGGCAGTCGAGGCTGCTACTCAGGCTTTGCGGGTGAAGCAGGCACAGGGCCTGCACAGCACGCCCTCCAGCTCAGCGCTCCAGAGCCCACCTGCAGCAGCCGGACGCCCGCCAAATTGTCACGCGGCAGCCGGCAATCTGGCGCCAGCCGGAACGCTCCCACCTGCCACTCCTGGCCATCTGCAGACGAATAAGGCAGCAGATGAAGATTGGAGCAATGTTGCTCTGCTAAGTTAAGCCGTCATCATGCAGCCTGCTGCTTCCATCACTCTGTGTGTGCACTGTGCTGCTTCCAACAACTATCGATGTTGCCCCACGCTCACAGTTGGCGGACAGATGGGTCAGGAACACGCTCAACGTGCCGGTGGGCGTCTGCAGTGCGGCCCAGCCCACGCCTGCATGGCATGGGCAGCAGAGCTGCACAGTTGATGTTGCTGCCGGCACCGTAGAGTAATCGCCTGCATGGCCAGCAGCCAGAAGGTAGCAAACAGCGCAGGTCGCCGGTTGACCGCTGCCCCACTGCACAGTGAACTGCCACTGCTTGTGTGCGACCAACCTTTTCCAACATAGTAGTCTCCTTGCAGCACGGCCGCTGGGTCGCCACGGGCAGAGTAGGGGTGGAAAGCCACCTGGGCGGGCGGTTGGAGCAGGCCAGACGGCATGCGCTGTGAGTCAGCTGGAGCAGCGCAGAAAGCAGGGCGAAGGCAAGTGCATCACCATGAGAACTAGCCGCACTGCAGCAGCATGCCAGCAGCACACAGCTGTTCCGCCCTCATCCTCACGCAATGCAGCCCCTGCTGCCCCCGGGCAGCACCCACCTCAGCGATGGGGAAGCGGCTGAGCAGCAGCAGGCCGCTGCCCAGTGCGCCGGACTGGTAGTGGAAGGAGTGCGGCAGGGCGCCGCCCTCGGCGCCAGCCTGGCGCAGCCGCTCCACATCAGCCAGCACCCACACCTGCCACGTGGCAAGCAGCAGAAGGCGAACACGCGTGTTGGGCTGCAGTGTGGTGTACAAGCAGCGCTGGGCTGGGCGGCAGCACACAGCTGACAGCCTCACCTCTTGCAGCGCCACCACATCAGCCGGGCAGTCAGGGCTGCATTTCGGTGCAGGACGGAGGGGGCGGCGGCAGCTGAGCCCGCTGGCGAGGAGGTGAGGCGCGAAACCATGAAAGAACCCTAGGGCCAAACCCATTGCCGTACCTGCGCAGCCAGTCGGCCAGGGCGGCCATGCGCTCCTCGCGGCGGCGTGACACCAGCCACAGACCCCACGTGTTCAGCGTCACCACCCGCAGCTGCGCGGAGGAGCGGGTAGAGGATCGTCTCTGCTGCTGTGAGATGCCGGACAGGATGTGGCGGCAGCGGCGGCGGCGGCACCCGGTGGTGGTGAACAAGGAGCGCACCCGCAACCTGCTGTCGAGCGAACCCATGTCTGCCACAGCTGTGCGGCACTCGGCTGGAGGGCTGGGGCCCGGCAGGTGAGGCAGCGGCGGGCTGAGGGTGACGTAGGCGAGACAAGCGGCCGCCAGTGCCCACAGCAGTTGCCGATGCATTGCCTGCGGGTGCAATTGGCGGGGCAAGCTGCAATCGGCCGGTTTTCAGCCGCCAATGCGAGCCGCATTTGCGGTTTGACTGACTTGGTGCTGTTTCACGGCCTTCTGCGCATTCTGATCACTTGGCAGTCGACTCTACATCACAGTGAGGTGCGCTGGTGGCTGGAAGCCGGGCAGGGTTGCGGACTCGGTCGCCGCCCCACTCTTTAGCGGCCTGTCCAGCCCGCAACCGCACCGGCAAAGTGATCTCTGTAGCTCTTCCATTGCGCCGCCGGCAGCTGCCGCACCTGTCTCCCTCGCCGCCACCTTCCCGCCGCGACCGCCGCCGCCAGGTGCTGCTCCTCCCTCCTGCAGCTCGCAGCAGCCGGACGCACACCAGCAGCAGCGGCAGCAGTCATGGCGTCGGGGTGGCTGGAGAGCATGAAGGGCAAGGTGGCGCCGCTGGCCTCGCGGCTGGGCATTGGCGATGAGGAGGCGCCAGCCGAGCAGAGCCTGCTACAGCAAGTCAACGAGGCCACCACGCTGGACAAGACACAGCGGGCCATTGGTGAGCCGTTAACTGCCCTACTGGTTGAGTTATGATGTCTGCTGGGTCGCATGCTTCCTGCCTCCAGCTGTGTCCTCAACACACACCCCGCCGCTGCTGCCCCGCCCGCCCGCAGGCTTTGCGGTGTGCGTCGGCATCGGCCTGCTGCTCAGCTTCATGGTGAGCCCTGCTTCAGGGTACCTGGGAAGCCTCATGTTTGCAGCATGCTTGATGCGGCACTGCCAGAGCAGGGGATGTTGCAGCATCCATTTTCAGCAGCATGTGCAGCACCCAGCATCCGCCGATCAACCGGCCTGCCAATCATCCGCAGGCGCCCATGTTCATTTTCCGGCCCACCAAGTTTGCGGCCATCTACTCGCTGGGCAACATCCTGTCGCTGTGCAGGTAGGGGGGCTGAGGGGAAGGTGGCAGGGTCTATGGAAGCTGGTGTGGAAGAGCCGCTGGGGCGCGTCTCGCAACATGGCTGTGCACATGGGTCCCTTTCCTCATGCTGTCTTCTCCTCCCATCCCCAACCCTGTTGCAGCACCATGTTCCTCATGTGAGCCCAAGGGTACTGGAAGTACAGCCGCGCTGAGTATGCATGGGGCGGCTGGTGTGTGCGTGTTGGCTGGGCGCTGTTTGGCGCAGCAAACGAGGGCTCACTCCGCCCGCGTGCTGCCCCCGTGTGCCCTACCCCAGGGGGCCATTTACGCAAATTCGTCGCATGTTTGATACAAAGCGCTGGTGAGAGCTGCCTACTTTTGATGCTCCTTACCTTGTGCTGCGCTGAGGGCTGGGCGTGGCCTGGCAGACGGCTGATGCCTGCAACAAAGCCAGCCCCCACAGCTGCCGTCCCTTGAGCATTGCTGCCATACCGCATTGTCTGTTATGCGTGGCAGACTGTAATGCTATTGACATAGTAGTTCTTCAACTCCTTTGTTGCTGTCCAGGCTGTCCACCTGCATCTACCTGCTGGCCCTGGTGCTCACGCTGGTGTCCGCAGTGGTGCTGCACTCGGTGCGTGGGCTGGTGTGGGTGGCTGGGCGGGAGTGTGGGCAGGAAGCTTGTTCTGGCACACCAGCTTTTTCCGCCTGCTGTCGCTGCATGCCTTTGTAACCCGCGGCCTAATCCTAGTTCCACTTTCCAAGACGGGCACGCCCTAACCCTCCCTTGCTCCTGCCACAGGTCATCCTGTCCATCCTATTCATCGCCATCCAGTTCTCGGCTTTCATCTGGTACTGCGCCTCGTACATCCCCTACGGCCAGAGCTTCATCAAGCGAATGCTGGGCTTCAGCAGTGCCGATGCAGAGGACGGCTGACCGCAGCAAAGCGCTTGGCACAGCATGTAGAGCACGCATTTGCCAACACCTGTCTTCCTGCTCTGTACTGATACTGTTTAGCATTACACTGTTTGCATTCGTTTGTGTGATTTCATGTCGTGCCTGGACAGCGGCAGTCAAGAATACTGGTACAAAAGAACAGGCGGCGCTGGATACTGGAAGGAGAGCTGAAGGGGAGCACCGAGCGAGACATACAGATGCGTGGGGGCTGACGAACAAAGGCGGGATATCAAAATTGCGCGGCCATGTGGTCGGCGGGGATGAAAGAAAGCGACAGCATTAGGCAGCATGGCATGCGTTTGCAGCAAACATTGCATGCAATCAGACACGGCTAGCGTTGCCCAGCAGGCGGGTGTTTGTCATTGCCGGCAGTAGGGTTTATCAAAAGTGGAGCAGCCATGTGAGCGCCGGCTGTGGCTCGCGGCACAGCATCTGCTCGCAGCTGCAGCGCTGCACTCCTGGCTGCACTGGCCGCCTCACGGCTGCACCTCTGCCGCTTCGAGTGCGGCACACACATCGGCCACGCAGCGCTGGTAGTCGTCTGTGTCTGAGAAGCCGGGGTGCCGCTGCTTGGCGGCTAGCAGGCACACCATGGCAGCACGGAAGCGCTGCAGTCGCAGCAGCGCCTCCACCTGGGCAGGAGGGAGGGCGAAGGAAGAACCAGCACCATGGTGCAGCAGGGTATCGCTACCGCACAGTCACGTGCGCACGGCAGCAGGGCATGCGCCAGCGCCCAGGCCTGCAACTTTGAGCCTCTGTGTCCAGCCACCCTCCCCATCCCCAGGCATGGGTTACGGTAGCACACAGCAGCCCACCTGCCGGATGGCGGCGGTGGTGAAGCCCGACGGCGCGCACTCTGCAGCTGCATTGGCATCCTCCAAAGCTCCCTCAGCATCTCCCAGCTCCAGCCGCACACCGCTGCAGGTGTTGCAAGCCAGGATCGACAAGGCACGTCGGCAAAGTTGCAGAGCTGCCACTACACATACTGCACAAGGCCTGCTTTGCCTAATTGTCGACCAGCCATCACTGCTTGCCATCACACCACAGCCCAGTTGCCTTGCAGCAACCTCCCCAGCACCCAGCACCCCTGCACCAGCACCTTCGGTTGGACAGCAGCAGGTGGCGGCCGGCGGGCGGCTCCAGCTCGAGGCCAACCGTGTACAGGGCGCAGGCGCGCTTCAGGTCTCCGCTGCGGGCAGCTGCATTGCCCGCCAGCCGCAGCTCCGTGGCCTTGAGCAGGGCTTCATCCACCTGTTCGGGGGCAACCAATCAGAGCCATTTGGTGGCACACGAGGGAATGCAACAAGGGGTGCTCGCAGAGCGGCGTTTGGTGCCTGTCCACAAGCCAGCTCAAACACGCCGCATCAGAGTTTGCTCATCCACACCAGCCCACCTGCGCGCAGCAGACTTCGCGCAGCATGTCGGCCGCGCGCTGCGGCGTGCTGATGTGGCGCAGCACCAGTGGCGCAGTGCCGTCGAGCGGGATGACCGCCACGTTGGGGCCGCTGCCGCAGGCGCCTGCGCAGGGGCTAATGCAGGGTGTGGTATGGTGAGATGCTGCACCCAGCAGAGTCTAGTGTTGCAGCTCACTGATCCCCCTAGATGTTGGCTGGGTCCCAAGAGCAGCAATGAGCATCGCTCTCGCCCGCCTCACCCAGGCAGCCGCAAGACACGACCTCGATGCCCGGGACGGCCAAGTCTCGCGCAAACTGCAGCACCTGCATTGACGGCGCGTTTTGAGGTTACATGCGTGATTGCTATGTTGACAACTTGACAGAGAAGACTGCAGCGGAGCGCCGCAGGATCGGAGGCGGGGCCGGGTCGGCACCGGTGGCGGCAGGCTGCCCGGCGATTGCACGGCGGCCCTCGCACCTGCTGCGAGCCTTGGCTGCGGCACTTCTTATGCGTGCAAAACCTGAGCTGGAAGGGGTTGTGGCTGGGCGCGGCAGCTTGCGCCGCGCACACGGCCGGTTTCATGGGTCCCCTGCCTTACAACTGTTGTTTGTGGGCTGTTGGTGTGCGGGCTGAGGCCAGGGGAAGGGCTCGCGGTCCATCCTGCCGGCGGCGGCACAGCGGCGCCAGCGCAGCGGCGGCAGCAATCAAACTCGCAGGCAGTAGGGTCGCCCCGCTGGCCCATGCCTGAATCCGCCGATCACTGTCTGGGTTGTACCAGGGCCCCTTCAGAGTCCACAGCGTCCGCAGAGCTCGAGCAGGCGAATGGCCAGGCCTCGCGGCAAGGGCTCCAAGCCCTCTACCACACAGACAGCCGCTGCCCCAAGCAGTAGGAAGCCGAAGGGCGGCCGGCCGCGACCCGCCAGCAAGGCAGCGAGCGGCGGCGGCAAACCGGGCGGCAGGCCGAGCGGCGGCAGCAAACCGGCGCAGCTTGCAGGGGCAGCACACCGCATCGTCGAGTTTGCGCCACCGCCAGGCCCTGCGACCCTGGCAGAGAGGTTTGCGCTGCTGGAGAAGCAGCGGCAGCAGCTGGGTGCTGGGCGGCAGCGGGCGGCGGCGCCGGCACTGGGCGTGGCTAGCGGCGGAGTGGCCAAGAAGGCGAAGCAGCAGCAGCGGCGGCGCAAGGGCAAGGTGGGCTGCTGGCATGGTGAAGCCTTGGTTTCCACATTAAAGGCAGAAAATGAGTTGTTATGGCGCCGCACACTTTTTGGGGAGCAACGCCCCGTTTGCCGGCTTTAACCTAACCGAACACCCACATGCCTTCCTCACGCCCACCCTGCAGGCCTCCAGCGGCGAGGCAGGAGGTGCTGGCGCCAGCGGCAAGCCAGCAGCGGCCAAGGCGCAGGGTGCAGCAGCAGCAGGGGCCAGCAGCGGCAGCGGCAAGCGGCGGCGGCGTGGCGGCAAGCGCTCACAGGCAGCCAAGGCAATGGACACAAAGTGAGTGCGCCGCCCTCACAATTCTGCTCTGTACGCTATCCCGCCGCTGTACTTGCTATATATGTGTAACACTACCAGCATGTGTGTGTATCACAGTAGGTGAGGCAGCTGGATTGGCGGCAGCAGTTGACAAAATCAGGACGGATGGCGCATTGTGGCAATCTTTGCTGCTGCTGGGATGGTATCGGTTTGGAATCAAATATACAATGTAGACTGGTGGCGCTAAGTTCTGGGCCGCCTGTTGAGTTAGGTTTGACTGGTTCAGGTTCTGCTGCTGCCGCAACACCGCGCCCGCCCGCTCAGTCATGCAGCCAACTGCTGTAGCTGCTGCTGGGGCCGTCGCGCGGGCTGATGAGCGGGCTGGCACCCGAAGCCAGCTCCACCTCCAACAGAGACGGCTGGCGGCGGTACTCAAGTCCGCCAGGCGCCGCCGTGCCAAGCGCCGCCGGCCCAGCGCCTGCACCACCACCATCAGAGCTGCGCACATCAATGACGGTCGAGTCGTCGGCAAACTGCACCCGCCGATGCGGGCTGCCCGACGCGCCGGCCGCGCCGCCGGACACTGCGCTCAGCCGGATGATGCTTGGGCGGCTGGCGCCCTTGCTGTCTGCGTCTGCTGCTGCGCCAGCGGGAGAGGCACCCGTCATCTCTCCAAAATCGTCTGTGTCCTCCTCAGCCGCCAGCCCAATCAGCGAGACAGCCGAGCCGCCTGCGCCGCCCAGGCCGCCCGCAGAGGCGGGGCTGCCGCCGGCGCCCTTGCCAGCATCCAGAGCGCTGCTGGCCGGCTGCTTGCCCCTGCTGTCGCCCAGCCCCACGGGCAGGTTCTGCTGGTGCACCAGGGAGGCCACCTGCAGCAGCGTGGGCGGGCAGCGAGGGGCCTGCTCATCAGCGCACACGGATGCTGGCACGGCATGCTCCTAGAGCAGCAGCAGTATATACATATATGCTTTAGCTCAATGGCCTCAGCGCAACCTGGCAGGGCAGCGCAGCAGGCCTAGCATCCGCTCGCCTCGTAGTTGCGCGCCAGCAGCTCGCGGATGTTGCGCTCGATGGTGGCGCCCGCCGCCTCCAGAGGCAGGATGCTGCAGGGAGGAGGAGGCGGGAGGTTGCATGTCACAACTGCACAGTGAACAGCACCAGTGCCAGGCAGAGGAGGGGCAAGCGCACTGTACAGCCCTGACCAGCCAAGCCGACCGCTGCACCACGCACCCGAAGGGCTCCTCGATCTGCACCCCAATCTCGTCGATGCCAAACATGAGGAAGGCAAAGATGCCCGACAGAATGACCGCAAACCTGTGCAGGTGGGGAGGAACAAAGGCATACATCATGGAGCAGGCAGGACATGTTGCAAGCAGAGGTGTCCCAGGCTCATATGTCTCAAGAGGCACATGATGAGCAGTGGGCAGGCGTAAGGCAGGTAAGGTCATCTTGAAAGCGCTCCCTCGTCTGGAGGTGGTGAGCTCGGCTTGCGCCGCTCAGCAGCGCTGCGTAGCATCTGCGCCTGCTCCCCTCCCCAACCGCTCACCAGGAGTAGGCGGCCCACAGCGTGAAGGGCAGCAGGATGAGCCAGACCAGCCTGCAAAAGAGAGGGCGGGTGCAGGGCATGCTCACAGGCGGCAGCGGGGCCGGTCGCACAGCTGGACAGGCTGCACTGCTGCTGCTCAGTGGCATGGCTGCCCGGTTCTCATGCACGCTCACAGGAAGCGGGATGTGTGGCGTGTGTAGGACAGCGGGATGGGCGTCCTGCATGGGGCAAAAAACAGCAGCTCGCGTCAGCCTCAGCCTTGCGTACTGATGGCTCATCATGCAAGCGCAGCGGCGGCACGTCACATGCAGCGCAGCGAGCTGCGCTTGCGATGCCTCGCTGCAGCCAGTGCAGCAGTGCACGCCCGCACCCACCGCAGGATGCGCTCGCAGGAGCCCATGGCGTCCTCGAAGAAGGTCAGGTTGTCGTCCATGCGCATGCGTGCCAGCTCGTGCGGCCGTGCTGCGCGGATGGTCTCGGCCATCACCTGTGCCGGATGGGGGACATGACAGGGAAATGACAGGAGTAGAGCACTGTGCCCTCCTGGCTGGACGTGCTTGCAGCCAGGAGCCCCGGGTTTTGACCAAACGCACGCAGCCAGGAGCGCTCAGCGCCCAGCCCTGCACCCGCCAACAGCTTTAACACACACTAACGGGCCATGCCATCGGCAGCCTGTGCACCTGCAGCACAAAGTTGGGCCGGTGTGCCGAGGCCATCAGCGCCGCCACCTCGTTGGCCGTCAGGATGTGCTGCATGGCGAGGAGCATTGGATGGTGACTGTTAGATGTTGCCCTCTGTCAAATTTCCACCAGCCCAAACTCTGCAAACCTGCCAGGGTTGCATGCAACACAGCCTGCAAACTCTGTGCAGCCAGCTCTCACCGACACCTCGGTCTGCATGTCCATGCCATCCCGCAGGTGCACCATCAGCACCTGTACGAGCAGCGGAAAAGAGAGCGCTCCTGCTTCAGTGTCAACTGCAGCAAGGCACACATTGGATCAGGGATACGCTCCTGTCGTCTGTCCTCCGCACCTTGGGGAATGCCATGGTCCAGCGTGCCAGCAGCTCCTTCAGGTGCACGTCCTCGTCCCGGAAGAACACCAGCGACTGGGCGGGGCAAGGATGGGCGGTGCATAAGGAGATATGCATGAGCAGAATGTGCCTATGCCGCCAGGTCAGCGTCCCCCAAGTAAGCAGCCGCCCCAATGACAAACAGCCGAGTGGATTGCTGCGGTGCCATGCCACCCTGCATGGGCCTGCAGCGCAGGTCGCTTCTGCCGCTCTTTGCCGCCCCCTGTGGCCCACCTGCCGCACGATGTCGCGGGTGCGGTTGACCACTCCGCCCCACAGCTTGCGCCCCTCCCACCACCGGTCGTAGCTGGAGTTGGTGCTGCAACAAAGTGGCAGGAGGCGGGTTGGATGCATCTGCAGTGAGTTGTGGTTGTTCTACCTTCCGCCGCTTGCCAGAGTGTTGATGCAGCTTGCCAGGCTGTTCATGCCGGCACACATCAGGCGCTTATCGCGCAAGCGCATTGAATCGACCGCAAGCAGCCTAGGCCGCGCCCCCCGCCCCGCTTACCGGAACACCAGCAGCAGGGAGAGCGCAAAGGCGGTGAGGTTGAAGCCCTGGCCCAGCGCCAGCGTGACGTGGGGCCAGTGGCCCGGGAGGGCGCCCGCCTGCATGCGGGGGGCAGCACAGCACAGCAATGGTTTTGCCAGGTAGGGCAACACGGCCAGCTGGGCGCCCATAGCAGTTGGGCGGCGGGCGAACCTATGCGGCGGCACGGCATGGCTTCCGGGCTGCTGGTCAGCCAAACTGCTGCTGCAACTGCTGCCACACACATTGCAGCATCCCTCGCATGCCAAACAGCAACGCCTTGCACTCACGCTGACCAGCGTCTCGTAGATGCCCACGGACAGCGCCAGCGCCATCACCGCCAGCACGGGGCCCAGCAGCTGTCTGCGGAGCGCGACAGAGGGTTGCAAGGTGCAGGTGCTCATGACAGCCCTTGCAGGCTAGCGCGCTGGCAGGCTACAGCCGTCACATGTGAAAATCAGCTGCGGCGGCAGGCAGTGCAGCCAGCAGGCACATGGGGGACATGCTGAGTTGCATCTTCCCAAAATCAGCACCCAGCTCACTTGAACACGCGCGAGGTGAACATGTGCAGCAGGTGCTTGGAGTAGCGCATGGGGTTGCGGTGCTTGTTCCAGCGCTCGAACGTGAATACCTGGTCCGCGGGCTGCGGGGGGGGGGG
>VFQQ010001585.1_pt1 | contig 30402 bp, 56 predicted proteins | sample 3512341 | NCBI WGS metagenome assembly VFQQ01 (sample SAMN10412373, study PRJNA504923) | tailings metagenome | isolation source: Relicate 2 Philex TSF1 revegetated site | place: Philippines: Tuba, Benguet | collected 2017-08-29
CAGCCCGCATGATCGCTTTGCTGTTTCGCGGCTTTTTCCCCGCCCTCTGGGAAACGAGGGCTCTACTTGCATGCGCTCTCCAGATGTAAACCCTGATGACCTGGCAGGCCAAGAGCGTTGTTGAAGAGTGTGCATGAACCCGCAGCTCGTCAACTGCCATGCATGTCCTGCCCGGCGGTGCTGCATGCTTACATGCACGGTCGGTTGTCAGGCAGTCGATCTATCCAATTCTGGGTCAACTCAAGTTTGAGTGGCACTCCGGTCAGGTCGGCGTTGCGTTCAGTGGAAAGACTTTGTGAGAGCGGTGAGAGAGGTGAGAGCGGAAGGTGGCCCTCACCATTCCTCAAATTCTGCCTCCAGCTTGGAAACGCCCAGCTTGTTGGCACTCAGCTTCATGGCATGCCCATGGCCCCCGCTGCCCGTGCCTCCGCTCGTCTTGCGCAGCGGCGCCGCCCCCAGCCCTGCCTGCCGACCACCCGCCGGCCGCCGCGGCCCTGCGGCCGCCGCCGCTCCGCCGGCCGCTGGCCTGCTGCTGCCGCTGGGAGATGTGGGCTTGCTGCGAGCAGGCGGTGGCGAGCCTGGTGCTGCATCCATTGCTTCCCACCCATCGTCGTCTCCCCAGCCTTCCCCACTGGCCTGCTTGGCTGCTGCTGCTGCTGCTGCTGCCGGCGGCGGCGCCGGCGCTGCAGCGGCGGGCCGCGAGGCTGCGGGGGCCGCTGTGGCGGCAGGTCTTGAGCGGGAGACGGCTGCCCGGCTGCCGCCCATGCCCAGCTTGGACAGCCGCTGCCGCGCCTCGAGCTCTGCAACAACAAGTGTCAAGTGGGGCGGGCGAGCAATGGTTGGTGGAGAGGAACCCAGAAGTGAGCAAGCAGCAGCAAGCACTGCCCAGCGCACCTTTGGAAGAATGGCGCATGTGCAACTGGTCGAGCGCACGCACAAAGCAAGGCAGGCTGAGACAGCGCAACCGCTTGCCAGGCGTATCCACGTCTAGTTGCTGCTGCCCCAGCAAGCCGCCCAGCTGCCAACGACAGTCCACTTCCTTCCTACTCACCAGCATTGCCGCTGTCCATGTCGTCCCAGCCATCGTCCTCATTGTCCCAGCCATTGCCAGCAGCCGCCGCAGCGGGTGCAGCAGGCGCTGCACTGCCACCCCGCCCAGCCGCCGCACTCGCTGCGGGCGCAGCGGCGGGCGCTTGCGCGCTGCCTGCCGCCGCCGCCGCTGCCGCCGCCGGTGCACCGCCTCCTGCTGGCTTCCCTGTGTCGGCTGGTCCGCCCCGCCCCAGGCCCAGGTTGCTGACTGCCCAGCCAAAACTGTTCAGCAAGCTGGCGCCGCCGCTGGCACCGGGGGCTGCTCCCGATCCTCGGCTGCCTGCTGCCGCACCCTCACTATCCGCCATGGCAGCCGCCTGCTTCTCCAGCACCTTGTTGTGCTCCACAAGCACGCGCGTGAAGTGCTGCACACAGGCCAGCGCCGAAGCGCGCACCTCGTGCACAGCGTCCACGCACAGCGGGCCCACCGCGGGCAGCACGCGCGTCGCGGCGTCCTCAGGACCGTGGTACTTGTCTGCGAGGGGTGGATCACAATCAAACAAGGGCAGGCAACTGAGCAGTTGGAGGCCGCAGGGCAAAGGAACAAACATGGGGTGCATTGCCGAGGCTGATGCCTTTGGAGGTCACAGCCGCAATGCCTCCGAGCCAGCGAGGCCACCGGGCATGGTCCTCACACCCACCGTGCCTGGTCCATGCACACCACGGCGCAGATCTGCAAGCCAGCATGCCAAGCGCCTGCTGCCCACCTGTAGCCACGATGGCCTTGAGCCCCGCTACGCGGGCGGGAGGAAAGCCGTCACGCAGCGCCCGAGTGAACGCGTTGAGCAGCACCTTTCTGCATGTCGCCTCTGCGGGGCACGTTTAGGGCGGTGGTGTGGGGTTGAAGTGAGGAGCAGGCGGTGTCGTCCTGGGCAGGAGGCTGCAATGAGCTGCAGTAGCCGCCAGGGTGGGCAGCTCAACCTGCGCTCCTGTGTGCAGCTGCACGCCATGCCAGCTGCACCACACTGAGAGAACCTGCAAGCTGCCTGTGCACACACCTGACAGGTTTGGCGCCAGGTTGCCCAGCAGCACGGTGGTGTTGGCCCGAATGGATGCCTCCTCATCAACCTGCGCAGGGTAATTGTGCAGTGCATGTGCACATTTGGTGCTTGTGCGCAGCACCTTGACCCTTATACAAGCAGCCATTCCCGCCCACTCTCCCCACATATGGCGGCGCTTCAGCAGGCCCAGGCTCGAGTTCTCAAAGTTCCCTCCCTCCCCAGCCATGAGTACGATTAAATTACTCCATCCCACCACACCTGCAGCTTGGCCAGGTGCTTCAGCAGGCTCTGGCTGAGCGTCTTCTGGCTCAGCTTGGGCCCCAGCACCGCCATCGATTTGAGGGTCAGCTCGCGTAGGTATGGGTTAGCGTCCCCAAACCCGGCTGCCACATGGTTGTAGATCTGCCGAGCAAAAGAGGTGAGGTGTGAACATGTGAACATGAGGGTCAGCTCGCATAGGTAAGGGTTGGCATCTGTGAACCCAGCCGCCACGTTGTGTAGATCTGTGCGGCAGTGCAACTTGGATGCGCGATCATTGCAGGGGGGAGTGGTACATTTTCCGCCGCTGCCCGCCTAATGGCATGACCAGCCCTTGCACATGCATCTTCTTGACCCGCAAGCCCGCCACCACTTTGTCCGGCAGCGCGGAATCGTAGCTGCCAACATACTCAATCCTACAAGTTGCATTACTTGAATTTGCGACCGGAAAAGCCCACCTGCTCCTCCACCACTTTGTCGGGCAGCGCGGGGCCGTAGCTGGAAATGTTCTCCAGCAGCCCCCGCCGGATGCCGCGGTCGCTGGAGGCAAAGAGCTTGGTCAGGATGGGCACCACCTGTGGAAAAGCAAAGAGCAGCACTGGCATTCAGACAGCAAAACTGTAGCCACAAGCCACTCGGCAACGGTTTGACTGCTGAAATGGCGTTGCACGCAGCCGGGCGATGCCAGTAGGGCGCTGGAAAAAAACGCTCTGACGGTATGGCGCACAACTTTATGTCCCACTCGCCTGCTTGGTCTGCTCCTCCTCAGGCAGGGTCTTGCCGATGGCCAGCAGTGTGGTGAGCGCCGCCTGCCAGGCATGGGCGCACGCAAGCATTTAGCGACAAGCGAGTTGGTTGTGGCCCTACACTCAAGGGACAAAGACCCCAGCTCTCTTCAGCATTCCAGCCTTCCAGGGGCCAGCATTCCAGCATTCCAGGGGCCGGCAGCTCAGCATTCCTCACCGGCGGCGCGCCGCCAAACTCGATGGCTGAGGCCAGCATGGGCAGCAGCTTGCGCTGGGCCACCAGCGTGGGGATGGAGGGCAGCAGGCCGGGCAGCTTCTTGAAGAACGAGTCCTGCCGATAAGGGCAAAGGGATGAGGAGGGGAGAGTGTGCTGAGCGGATCGAGAGGCGGCTGCATGCCGAAAGGCGAGCAGTCGCAGCAGTTGAGAAGGCCGGGCAGCTTCTTGAAAAACGAGTCCTGTGGTAAGGATGTTGAGGCGAGAAGGGGAGGGAGAAGTTTGGATGAAGGGCAGCAGGCCGGGCAGCTTCAGTAGGACCGTGTCCTACGGGCAAGGGCAGGTTGAGAAAGAGCTGTACGCTACTCATGCCTACGCGGACTGCTGCAGGCAGTATGGCATTTGAGCATGCCGCCCGCAAGCTGATTGTCATGCCTCCAAAGCTATTCTCAGTCTGCTCGACATCTCCCTCCCACCTTCTCCATCGCATCCTTGATGGCCAGGCTCTCCAGGAAGCTGGTTGCCTCTGCCAGCCGGTTGCGCAGCACGCCTGCCTCCAGGATTGCGCGCGGGTTGAGGCGGCGCGACGGCTGCGAGGCCAGCAGGCGCTGGTAGTGCGGCAGCAGGTCCTTGGGGATGCAGTCTGTGCAGAGAGGTTGAATGGAGGGTTGTGGTGTGGTCAATTGTAGCCAGCAGCACTTTGCCAATAGATCATAGTCAGAACCGATGCTCGTTTGTGCAGCACCCACCTGTGTTGCGCAGGTCCTCTGTGCGTGCCAGGGGAGCCCCGCTGTACACCTCTTGCATCAGGCAGCCCAGGCCCCAGGCATCCACAGCCCAGGCTGGCCCATCCTTCACCGACTGCATCTCGACAATTGGGGGGCACAGGCGGAGTTGGGTGCACGGCGCTGTGCACATCGGCAGCAGGCAGGCCGCAGCTTGCGTGCAGGAGACCTGCGCGATGTCACCCAGCAGAGCCCGCTAGAAAAGTCGAGCACAGTGAATCAGCAGCAGGTGCCCTGTACACCCACGGCGCAAGCGCAGCCCTGCAGCAGCTGCAACGCCTGCGGCACGCCAACGCAGCGCCCCTGCAGTACACTCACTGCACCTCCAGCACCCGCCAACACCCCTTAGCACCCACCTGCCAGTCGCCTTTGGCCACCTCCCCCGCCTTGTACTGCGGCGGCAGCAGCCAGGCGGCGGCGGCCAGCGGCAGGTCGTACTGGCTGGCGAACTGGTGCTCGCTGACCAGGTCGAAGTGGGCCAGCTTCCAGTCCAGCGTCTGAGTGACCACCACCTGCAGAGCACATGTACAACAAAATGATGCTGCTGGACGCAGCTCAGATGGCCAGCAGCTGCACCTTCTTGCAGCATACAGTGGGCATACAGCACAGCTGCGTTCTTCCGCACAACCCTGCAGCACGCGTGCTGCACTGCACTGCTGCAGTCTGCACTGTTGCGGTGTCTTGCCCCTTCAAAACGCGCACCGCCGCCATGGACACGGCGCCGTGGACGAGGGCGCAGTCGTTGGCTAGAAAGGAGAGCGCGCCCACCACCGCGCTCAGCCCCATGCCCAGGTACTGCTCGCGGTCTGCGCCCTGCAGTTTGATGGGAGGCAGAGACAAGCAAATGATGCAAATGATGCCATGGATTATTCAATGCCATTGGGATGCTGAGCTCCATGTCCAGGTACTGCTCGTGATTCGCACCCTGCAGTTGATGGAGGGCGCAATAAGTTACGCTAAGTGGTACCAGCGGCTGGGTGCTCAGGGCCAGGCCGCGGTGCTCATTGCCACTTCTTGAGAGCGCCCTCTGGCCTCCCTGCGGCTGCCACGCCCAAGCCTCTGCCACCTCCCAACTTCCAACCTCGCCTGATGCCCCCCGTGCGCTCACCGCCATGCCGCGCAGCACTTCTGCCAGCGGAGTGACCGGCTCTGTGACGAGGTACAGCACGGCCTCCCCCTTCTCTTCCACTTCCAGCGAGTCCTTGAAGCCCAGCACGCCAGGGTGGCGCGTCATGCGCAGGCGCTTCACGCCGTGCCGCCCAGCCTCCAGCCGCGCATCGCTCTTGGAGGGCGCAGCCAGGCGCCAGACGGAGACGGGCGCGCCGTCAGCGCGCGCCGTGCCGCGGTAGTGCTGCCACGAGCCAAAGTGGCAGGGCTGCTGCTCCCCCAGCTCAAAGGGCAGGCTGGCGCCGCCCAGGCCCGCCAGCGCCGTCAGCCGGCTGAACATGGCGCGCCGGGCTGGGCTGGGTGCTCAGCAGGGGTTACGTGCACGTGGGGAAGATAAGGAAGCAAGCTGCAGCAAAGGCAGAAACGCCAAACGCAGTCAAATGGCGCTCGCCACTCGCTCGCTGCTGCCGCCAACCGAACGGCGGCATTGGCAGCGGCGGCTGGGGCTGCAGCAAGCGCACGGCGGCCCAACAACAGCTTTGGCTGCATACAAGATCCACACCCTGCTGTGGGCCCAACAGCGAGCCCAAGCGGCGGATACAAAACTTGCTTGCTCGCTTCAGGCCCTGCAGCCTCACCCGTGCGACAGGCCGTGATCACAGCGGATAGGGCTTGTGTTTGCAGCGACAGCAGGTGCGCAGGAGCGTAGCCGCAGGTGGACAGCCCACTTCGTCTGCAGCGCCCGCAGCGGTGCAGGCACGCTCTGGTGCGCGATCACCGAGCTGCAAAGTGCAAAGCAGCGCTGGAGGCGCCTCCAGGTCACCAGGACATGCATCATGTGCGCGCATGGGCCTCTGGCGTGTTGTCCTCACGGCCAGCTGCCTGCAGAAGCGTTTTGATCACTTGAGGTGTCTCTGCCAGGGGCGCAGGCCCTCGCTGGCAGCGAGCTTGACCAGAACGCGGGCCGCGTGCCCCCCACAGTTTCTTTTGCGAGCTCGGCGGCCTGCCGTTACGTGTGTGTAGTGTCGCAGTAACATTTGGGGCAGGCGGCGGGCGGTTCAGCTCCCCCCAACATACTTCCGGCGCCGCCGCCGCTCGCGCTGCCGCCACCATGAAGCGGGCAACCATTGGTGCGTGCATTGCTGTAGCTTTGCATGTTGCTCACACTAGTACAGCTGCAGTGGGCTGCCAAGTGTTGAATAAAGTTTGCCCTTCCGTGCAAACTGCTCCAACCTCAGTTGTTGCGAGACGCCCAACAGCTCAGGCTGTCTTGCACCCTCCCGCCACTGTTTGCAGTGCATGACCAGGTGAACCTGGCCCTCATTCCGCTCATCGGCGCGCTGACCATCGCGGGCCTGGTGGGCGCAATCGATCCGGCGTTGACGACGTACGCCTTTCTCGCATACGTTGCCCTCGACTCCGTGTGGCTGATCCTGCAGGTGCGGTGCATCACTGCGGCAGCTGGCCAGTGCTGCACGGCTGCGAGGGGAATTGGAAGCAGGGGTTCGCAGCCGGTTCCCAGTGATGGTGGGTCCTGAAGCACACAGGTGTTCCTCCACCTGCCATCAAGTGCCCCGTGCCGTTCCCACTCCGCAGCCTGACGCGGTGCCGAGCCTGCCGTTTGTCATCCTCTTCCACCATGCCGTCACCGCCGTGCTGCTCTGCGTGCCCCTGGGTGAGCTGAATTGGTGCTGGCCTGCAAGTTGCGACTGGAATGTTTTGCATGGCGTTCCATCCCCCGCTAGCGTGCCTGAGCATCTGCTGCTACTGCCACCGCCACCCGCAGCGCACCCGCACCTTCATTGGTACACGTGCGTGGATGGCATTGTGGAACTCAACACAATGTTCCTCATCGCACGCCGGCAGCTGCCCTGGCGCGCCGCACGCAAGATGTGCTCCTGGCTCTACTGGGGCACGTTCATCCCTATGCGCTGCATCCTGGTGCGCTGCGTGGCTGCCAATGGGGCGGGTACTGGTTGGTATGCCGTGCTAGGCAGCGGCAAATGCATTGTCGGCAGTGCACCATGATGCTGCACAGCTGTTCCTGCTGCACACGGCTCACATCCGCTTCCAGCGCGGCTGCTGCTCTGTGCTGCCTGCGCCACCCTCACACTGCCCCTCCCATGTCTGCTTGCCTTGGCCCCATGCAGTACCCAGTGATGGTGCCCGTGTTCCTCAGGGAGATGCAGCTGGTGGAGCATGCGCCCTGGTGGCACACCACCGCCTGCGTCGGTGCCCAGGTGTGCAGCATGGCACTGGCGGCTGTTGGCATGCAGGGATGCGGCCGCAGCTGGCAGGCATTGCAATGCAGTCCCTTGTCGGATCGCCTTCAGCATTGCCACTCATGCTGCCTGCCATGCTCATTGCCTGTCCAGGTCATCCTGTGTGTGTTCAACTACGTGCTGCTGGGCCTGTCGCTCATGCGTCAGCGCAGCAAGCGCGGGCCGGGCGGCGCAGGAGCCAAGGGCGGCAAACCTGCAAAGGCGCCGGCTGGCAGCAGGGAGCTGAGGGATGTGCAGCCCGAGCTGATCAAGGCCCAGCCGGCCGCCAGCAGCCCGCTGCGTCTGCGGGCACGAGGCCTGTAATGCGGCGCCTGCCGGCTGCATGAAACGAATGCCTGCCTTTTGACCACCCCCATTTTGACCCACTACACCCAAATGCTGCCCCATGGTACGTTTTGCCTGCCTGCAACCCTCACCTGTACCTTTTGACAGCCAGCCTGTCTTCCTATCCAATCGATTCTTGCATGCCGAAGGGCCAGGGAGCCCCTGTGCGATTTTGCCGCCGCTGGCCCCATGAAGCCCCCCGCCGCTGCCTTGTTTTGCCGATTGCCTGCTGTCCACGGTCTTCTGTCCAACCGTTTCTCTATTTACCATCCATTTTGCACCTGCATAACTTTTGTTTTGTAATTCCCAGCTGAGCTGGGAGAGAGGTAGTGAACGCAACCAAGCACTACCGCGGCTTGCCGTGCTGGTCATGGCGGCAGCCGGGCGCTGGAGCTGGGGCTGGCGGGGCAGCCGCCGCGCCATTTCAGCCATCTTTGATCGCACCCTACACAACTTTTGCGCCGCGCCAGCTACCCACCGTCCCGTCTGGCGCTCGCAGTCGCTTTGGTGGAAGCCCAGCGCTCTCCTTGGCCCTCCGGCACACGGTGGCTGCTTTGGGAGCCTCTATTGTATCGTCCTCGCGGGCTGGGACGCTGCGGTCGACTATGCCCAGCTAGCCCCGCTGACCGGCAGCCCCAGCGTCGTGAGGCAGCCTCGCTCGGCCCTGGAAATCGCCACCGATCACCGTGCCGTAGCTCCAGGGCATCGAGGCGCACCGCGCCCAGCCACCCGCCACCGGCAGTTCAGCCGCCTGCCGCAGCCTGAGCAGCTGCGTGATCGCTCGTCTCGGCGCATCTGCCGCCCAGCGCCACCATGCCGGGCGTGGCAGCGGTGCTAGAGACCGAGTATCGGCAGCTGGCGCAGGATGCGCGCAGCAAGGAGGGCCTGGCCGGCTTCTTCTCCTCCGCCGCCGACCAGCAGGCGGTCAAGGATGCAGCGGAGCGAGTCATCCTCAAGTTCCGCGGCATTGGGGAGGCGCCCGATGCCACTGACCAGATCAAGATGCACTACCAGGTGGGTGGTGCTGTTTGAGGGCAGCGAGGGCGAGCCGGGCGGGGCTGAAGGTGGCGTGGCGGCGCCAAAGCGTGCACATGTGGGTGCTGCGGTATGGTCATGCTGGGAATGGCGCAGCTGTTCGATCCCCTTCCTTACAACTTCCCCTCCCACCCATGCCTGCAGGAGGTGCTCAAGCCGCTGCAGCTCAGCCTGGACACCAAGAGCGATCGGCTGAAGAGCCGGGCGCTGGCCATCTGCCAGAACCTGATTGCCAACGCAGCGCTGCCGGCGGAGGCCAGCGAGGCGGTGACCGCCATGCTGGGGCGGGTGGACAAGAACACGGACGAGAATGTGCAGCTGAAGACGCTGCAGACGGCGCTGACGCTGCTGCAGTCGCCGCTGCGGCCGCGCAGCGAGGAGCAGATCGGCGCCGTGCTGGGCGTCTGCCTGCGCCTGACCAACCGCAAGGGGCACAAGGACGCGGTGCTGACCACAGCTGCCGCCACTGTGCGGCAGGCGGTCGCCCTGGTGCTGTCCTATGTGGATGTGGAGGCGGAGCTGCAAACCCAGGCAGCCGCTGCCGAGGCAGGCGAGGGCGGCGAGGCGCCAGGGGGTGCGGCCTTTGCGGCGCAGAAGCTGGTGGAGGACCTGTGCAACATCGCCTCAGGTGGGTGGGCCGAGGTACAGGTATTATTTGTATTATTAGCTGCACTGCGTGCTGGCCAGCCAGCAGTCTTCAAAGCAGCACCATCAGGCTGCCACACCCAGCTGGGCACAATTCTTTGCACACAGGGAATCACTCGTGTGCCTGATCTGCCCATTTTCCTCCTTGCTGCTCTCTACTTGCAGGCGCTCCGCCGCTGTGGCTCAAGTCCCCCTCCCTGCCACGTACGTTTGTGCTGGAGCTGCTGGACTTTGTGCTGGCCAACTCGCCAGACGTGTTCCGCCGCCTGCCGCCCTTCCAAAACGCGCTGGCCGTGCGCATGACGCAGCTGATCCAGGCGCAGCTGCAGGTGAGGCGCAGCTGCAGCAAGTTACCGAGCTGGTGCTGGCATGGAGATGTGTTGGTCTGCCTGATGCGGGACTTCATGGGAAGGCAGGCCAAGGAGGCCGCTTCACAGAGCCCGCTGTACTCCTGCAAGCTGGTCACAACCCGTTCGGCCCTCCCTCGTTCCCACCACTCAGGACCACCTGGATGCGGGTGCCGCCGGCGCCTCGTTCGCCACCAACAACTTCTCCACGTTCCGGGCGCTGCTGCGCCTGGCCCGCACCCTGCTGCGCTCCTACTACCCCCTGCTGGGCCCGCGCAGCGGCACGCTGGTGCAGTCCGTGCTGGCAGGTGCGGCAGTTGTGCATGTCTTTTGCAAGCAGGCATGCGGCTCGTTCGGTGCTCAGCAGACTGCAAACTCTGCACTGCTGGGTGTTGTGCAGGTGACCCACCCTCTCTGCCCTGCTTTCCACCCAACCCTGTGTGCAGGCCTGGCTCCGCGGTACCCGCTGTACCAGCGTGTGGCGCTGATGCAGCTGGTGCGCAGCCTGCTGAGCGACCCTGTAGTCACCTACCACCTCTTCGCCTCGTACGACCTGGCGGTGGACCGCAAGCTGGATGCTGTGCAGGTGTGCTGCACTTCTAGGGAGTGCTGGATTGGCTGGGCGGTTGAGATGGGAGGGCGGCTGGTGCTGCGCTGGCAGGGTGGCATCCCGCTGATCAGCACCATTGAATGAGGAGCACAGCTGTTGCCCAGCCGCAGCACGCCAACCTGAAGCACCCGGTCCCTCCCTCCCTGCCACCTCCTCCCCGCCCACCCCTGCAGTCGTTGTGCGGCGCGGCCAACGAGGTGATTGAAGCCACGCTGGCGGCCGCAGCCAACAAGGACCCCGAGGACGAGCCGCCGCTGGATGTGGTGGCGGTGCTGTACAGCGACAAGACCGCGGGTGAGATTGCTGGAGTTGCTGGCCTTGTGTTTGCAGCAGCCACACGGCGGAGCCTTTATAATTTGTGCCTGCAGGCCATGGATGATGGCACCATCCTGAGTTTTCATCAGTAACCGGCATCACTGCCCCTGCCCTTGTTGCAGGCAAGGACTGGAGTATGGACACGGACTGGGAGGATGCTGCAGCGCACGTGCAGCGCGGCTACCTAGCCATGCTGGCCATTGACTCGCTGCTGGCCTTCATGAGCAGGTTAGATACTTGCTCCGTGCTTGCTTGCCTGCTTGGGCAGCTGAGCCAGTCGTGTCTTGCACCGGCAGTCTGATGAAGCACATAAGGCACGTTGGGAGGCCGTCTTGCCCAGCCGCCTGCCATTGACATTGGTCAAGCTGCGCACCTTCACCACCCTGCAGCGTGGAGAAGCTGACGGACATGGCTGTGGAGCAGGGAGGCGCCGTCCCGGCTGCATTTAACAAGGGACATGGCTCAGGTGGGCTGGGTGCATCGGGGAGGCTGGCTTGGCACCTACAGCTGAGGCGGCAGGTGATCGTGTAACAGGCATACCGCTTGTATACACGTGAAACAGTTCGTGGGACTCGTGTTGCGCTCACCCGTTCAGTTCCCCTGCTCAACCGCTTGCCTCTTCAGTGAACCACATTGAGGTGGAGGTGTGCAAGGGCCTGGTGCAGCGCACGTGGCGCGGCATGCTCAAGGCCATCAGCCAGCTGCTGCAGCGGTCGAGCGGGGAGGAGCTCGTGCTGCAGCTGCTCAAGGTGGGTTTGTGCCGTTATCACCTGATATTAGCCAGCTGCTGCAGCGGTCCAGCGGGGAGGAGCTCGTGCTGCAGCTGCTCAAGGTGTGCACGAGTCAATACGCCTTGCTGCTGGTTTCTCCTGCTCGGATTCACAAGCTGCCTGCCGCTGCAGCATGCCTTACCAGGGATTCTGAGCTGGCTGGGAGAGCATGGACGGTATCAGTTTAGGCACACCAAAGTTGTGAGCTGGTGTATCCGCTGGCCCCTCCACCTGTGCGCCGCAGGGCTACCAGACGTTCACGCAGGCGTGCGGCAACCTGCCGCTGCTGGAGCCGCGGGACGCGTCCCTGGCCAACCTGTGCGAGTTTGCACTGGCTGTGCCTCGGGAGCCTGGCAGCGAGGCAGACAGCCTGAGCCCGCGGGGCGGGCCCCAGGAAAAACTGGCCAGCCCACGTGGTGCACTGGCTGCGGCGGCCGAGGCACCCGAAACAGGGCTGGTGCTGGCGCCCAAGAACGTGCAGTCCATGCGCACGCTGTTCAACATCGCGCACCGCCTGTCCAACGTGCTGGGGCCTGCCTGGGGGCTGGTGCTGGAGACGATGAACACGCTGGTGAGGCGGGCAGGGGGCCAGGTGCTGTGGTGCAGGCAGGGAGGGGGCAGGTTCTGTGATGCAGGCAGGGAGGGGGCCAGGTGCTGTGGTGCAGGCAGCACGCTTAGCGCCGGCTGCTTTTGGCCCATCTGATGAATGCACTCAATGCACATTGAAGTTGAACCATCCTGCCCAATCTACACAGGACCGCATTCTCAACTCGCCGCGCACCACCACCCAGGTGCGCCCTTGCAGCTCCTTGCTTGCCACTGTAGCGCCGTGGCTTACCGCCCAGCCTGTGCCAGAGGCTTCGGCAGCGCAACAACTGGATCCGCATGCGTGATCCCAACAACCTCAACCTGCCGCCTGCACACAACCTCCTGCAGGAGGTGTCCACCCAGAGCGGCGAGGCAGCCATGTCCAGCGACTTGGCCATCCTGGCGGCAGCTGCCTCGCAGCTGTTTGAGTGCACGTGCGACATGAGCCGAGAGGCCGTGGTGGCCCTGCTGTCGGGCCTGCGCGACGTCAGGTGGATGGGCAGGAAGGGTTTGTGTCCAAACACAGGGTGCCAGGTGGGCGGCAAGTCTCAAATCCTGGCTGCTGGTTGCGGGCATTCAGACGGGGGCGCAATCAACTGCCAGTCAGCCCATGCTTCCCTTGCGCCGCTTGCCCTGCGCAGCATGCGCAACATCCCCACGGCCAGCGCAGCCGTTGGCCAGGTGCCCAAGCTGTTTGCGCTGAATCGCATGGTGGAGGTGCTGCTGTACAACATCGGCCGCATCTACGACCTGTGGGCCATCTTCCTCAGGTGGGGCTGGCAGCTGGACTGTTGTGTGTGTGATCCACCGGGGCAGGAATGGTGTGGTTTGGCTTGTTATGTCACAGCAGCACTGGCACACAGTGTGTTGTTATAAGAGATACAATTCCATTGCGCTTTCCACACGCGCTATACCGTGCAGCCACGTGCTTGAGGTGATCAATGACCCCAAGCCGCCTGTTCGGGCCGCCGCCATCGAGGCCCTAGGCCGCGCCATCACCGGTGCACTGGGCAGCCTGCCTGCTGTGGCAGGCCGCACCTCATCAGACGATGGCGGCGCCGGCGGCCCGAGCCGGCGGGGGTCTGAGAGCAGCGGCGGCGTGGAACACATGCTGCTGGTGGCTCTGGAGGCGCTGTACAACAACAACAAGGAGCGGGATGTGCGCCTGGGCGTGCTGCGCGTGCTACTCAACGTGCTGCAGGTGGGTGGCAGGCAGGGTGGGGGGGCGGGAGGCGGGCAGGTTCGCATGCAGGTGGCTGGGCAGGGGTAGTCCGGCTTGCCTTGGGCAGTCATTGGCGGGCCAAGCTCCTCGCATGGCAACTCAATTTGATGCATGCCAAACATGGCTGGGAGTGAAGATGCCACACTGCCCGTTGGCTCCCCCTGCGCAGCGCCATGGCGAGCGGCTGTCGGACGGCTGGACGCCCGTCTTCCGCCTGCTGGCGGCGGTGCCGGTCTCTGCAGGGGAGGGCGAGGCAGACACAATCGACCTGGCATTCCAGAGCGTGCAGCTGACGTGCAGGTGAGTAGTTGGGCCGGTGGATTGAGGGGTGGAAGGTGTGGGCGACAGTGTGGGCGGTTGCACTGTCGCCTCGAGGTGCACACAGCTCCTAGCCCTTGAATGCACACTCCCCTTGCTGCCTCCTTTCCCGCCCTGCCTCAATACTGCCTTACTTACTCATTCTCCTCTTCCTGTGCGCAGCGACTACATGGCGGCCATGCCCTTTGCCCGCCTCAAGCGCTGCCTGGAGGTGGCGGTGCTGTACAGCAGCCAGCAGGCGGACGTGAACGTGGCGCTCACCACCATCAGCCTGCTGTGGAACGCAGCAGACATGTTTGGCAAGGCAGGCGCCCGCGCCGCTGCTGCGCGCCCGGCATCTGCAAGCGCCGCTGCTGCAGCAGTGGCAGCCGCTGATGACGAGTCTGACACAGAGGTGGAGGTGGCGGTTGTGGCGCTGCCGGCGGCGGAGAATGGCGAGGATGGAGGCAGCGGCAGCGAGGATGAGGCAGCTAGCCCCAGCGGCAAGGCACGTGGCCTGGTGGCCCAGCTCACCGCCGTGCAGACCGAGGACCTGCTGCAGATGATCTTCCTGGCGCTGCAGGCGAGCCAAACAGTCTTGAAACAGTGGCTGTAGCCCGCATGCTGTGGTTTTGAGCAGGGCGGCCATCCACCCCATGCTGCGTGTTGTGTCCCATGAGGTTGGCCCCAATTGCTGCTGCAGCTGGAATGCACGCTCTGGCACTGCAGCCCGTCCCTAATCGCTCTTTATCCGCACTTTGTACCCCACCCGCAGGCGGTCAGCCAGGATGTGCGGCCTGAGGTCCGCAACAGCGGTGTGCGCACGCTTTTTGCGGTGGTGGTCAACCAGGGCCCCCGCCTGTCGCGCGCGCTCTGGGAGCAGTGCCTGTGGGAGATGCTGTTCCCGCTGCTCAGCCACGCCTACCTCATGTCGGCCACCGCCTCGCGCGACGAGGTGCGGGCTGGGAGGGGATGGGGCTGGTGGAATCATGGGAAGGGAGCAACAGCCAGATGGTGTCTTGCCACAGCTGGGGCCATGCTGTGGCGGTTGCTTGCACAAGATGACTGCACTATAGGCTGCACGTGCAAGCACCAGCCCCCTCTGCTCCACCGCCCCCTCGTGGCAAAAACTCCTGCGCTTGTTCAATGACTGCTGCTGCCCTGTGCACCCCACACGCTGGCCCTGCGCAGGCGGAGTCGATGCTGCTGGGGCAGTCGCGCGGCAAGGAGGTGCGGGTCATGGTGCACCACTCGCGCAACAGCGAGCAGAAGCAGTGGGACGAGACGGTGGTGATCGCGCTGGGCGGCATGGCGCGCCTGCTGCGCGCGCACCTGCCCGCCATTGTGGGCATGGACCGAGTGGCAGGTGGGGAGCTGGGCTGGGTGCATTGGTTCCGGGACTGTTGGCTACTTGCAGCGCTTAGGGCAGTTGGGCCGGAAGCAACAAGTGCCTCCTTGCTATGGCGAGCTGCGGCCAAATGTGCCCGCATGCGCATCCCTCATGTCTTGCTGCCACCCTTCCTTGCCCGCCACAACTTGCATTCCCGCACCTGCCTCTCCGCAGCCGGGTGGGAAGAGATGATGATAGTGGTGGAGTCCAGCATGGCTGGCGGGCGCAAGGAGGTGGCCCTGGCTGCCATCGCACTGCTGGCAGCGGTGCTGGCGGCGCACGGCTCCATCACAGACATTGTGACGCCGGCGATGTGGAAGCGCGCTGTGCGCGCTGTGGGCGTGGGCGTGGAGGCGGCTACCAGCCCCGCCTGCATGGTGCCGCTCATGGTGAGGTTGCTGGGCTAGATTGTGGCTGTAAACAGTAATGTTGTAGTGAGCACGTGATGACTCTGATTGATACCAGCAGTGCGCCACCATGCAAGCCCGCCCCTCTGGGCCCTGCTGCCTACATCTCTCCATCTTCTGCACCGCAGGCCCGCACGGAGCTGCTGGCCCTGATCGGCCAGCTGTACGCCAGCCTGCGCTCGCGGTTTGATGCCGAGGACACCGCCACTGTGTTTGTGTGGGTCGAGGTGCGCGCATAACTTTATGTGGGTTGAGGTGTGCTTGGGAGCCGCTGGGCAGTTTTCGGCACAGGCATTGGCACTTGCTAGCTGTTTTTCCTGTTCAAAGCTGCGGCAACGACCGCATCTGAGTGCCCTCGGCGCCCTGCCCCATCATTGCGGCCCGCAGAAGTTCAGCCGCAACCCTTGGTCGGATGACGACGCAGCCAACAGCGCGCAGGTGAGGCGGGTGCTGATGTCTGTGCTTGATGGCAGCACACAGCTTGCTGCAGCCAGTGCAGCCGGCCCGGAGCTGCAACCCTGCCGGCCTCCAAATTCCTGCAGGTGGTGATGGGCATGCCGCCGGTGCAGAAGGCGGCCCTGGCAATGCTGCCTAAGCTGGCCCCCACGCACCTCCCCCAGGTCTGCTGTGCCTGCTGGCCAGCAAAGGAGATCCGCTGCATGGGCTGTGTGTATGAACACGTTGCAATGGCTCTCTGCCTCAGCAAGTGGTGGACCCTGCTGAGTGGCATGTCCCTGTCATTTCAATCTCACGCCACTAATTGCTGTCCCACGTTTCGTTTCCCTGCAGCTCTACCCCGACTACATCTACAGCATCGTGCGCCTGCTGCGGCCTGAGCATGTGATTGAGAAGTGGCAGGAGCAGCAGGCGGAGGCAGCAGAGCATGCTGCTGCTGCAGCAGCAGCAGCCCAGCAGCAGTTCAGCATCCCCTCACACCCGGGCACGGAGGCCCAGGCAGCGGGGGCGGCTGCGCCGGGCGCTGCACCGAGCGCGAGCCCAGCTGCTGAGGGCCCCCTGCTGCCCACCACTGCGACTGTGAAGCAGCCGCCCGGCCAGGTGGCGCAGGCCAAGTTTGCGCTCACTTCCGCCTTCCTGGAGAAGGTGGGGCGCTTGCAAGCTGAAATTGTGGCTTGCAAGCTGGAGTTGCGGGTGGCTGCCAAGTGGGCAGCGACTTTCAGTCCAGGCATCAATTGACAGGCCAGGCTGCAAGGACCGCCTATGCAGTGAGAGGTCCTTTGCATGAACCTGCACACACATGGCCTGGCTGATTTAGGGTTTGTTTCCTTCCATCTGTTTGCAGGTCATTGAGCAGCTGGTGGCCGTGTTCCGCGACGCGCCGCTGGCCGTGCGTGCCACCACCTTTGCCTCCGTCATCAGCGCACTGGGCCGCTGCATGGAGGTGCGTGCGCATGTGGCAGCTGGCGGGCCAGCTGCTGCAGTCGGTGTGCAGGGCTCTCTGTGTTGCAGGCAACTTGCAGGCGGTTGACTGCGCTGCCCGAGCTCCTGAGGGCGGGCCATGCTGTTCTCACCACTCTTTTCCATCAGCATGTGTGCACTGCACAGAGTCCTGCATACTCACTCTCAGCCACTGCAGTGCCCCCTCCCATTCCCCTCCCAGGTGCGCTACATTGTGTACCACGAGAGCCTGTGGCGTGTCAGCGCCCAAGCCTTCAACGCAGTGGTGCCCGCTGGCCTGCCGGCGCTGGCCGCCGCCGCCACCGCGGGCGAGGACACGGCGGCCAGCTGGGAGGCGCTGGCCGACGCATTTGAGACCTTCCTGCTGGTGCGTTGGTTTGTTGGATGGAATGCGGGCTGATAGACGTTCTGTTGGTAGATTTGGCATGCTGCCCTGCAGTGGTTGTGGTACAATGCATGCTCTAACCGCACCTCTGGGCTGCTTGTCCTGCCCTGTGCCACACTTAATTTGCCAGCTTCCCCCCTCGCTGCGCAGGGTGCCAACGTGCTGGCATGTGTGCAGGCTGCGGCAAGCCTGTCCCCGGAGGCGTCTGTGGCCTCGGACGTCACGGTGGCCCGCTCCCTCACCGCAAGCCGCCCCGGCAGTCGCTCGGCCAGCCAGAGCCAGGAGGTCACCAGCGGGCCCCGCGGCGAGGGGGAGGCCGCACATGCACCTGCGCCCAGCGGCGCTGCTCCAGCAGCCCCGCAGGCGCACCACGGCGGGCTAGCTGGGGCAGGGGCGCCCACGCCGCTGTCGGCACAGCAGGCACGGCAGGACGCTGAGCTGGAGGTGGCGGTACTGGACTGCTTGACTGATGCGGTGCTCACCCAGTGCGCCACGGCGCCGGCGGAGCTCAAGGAGCGGCTGATAGGCACGGTGGATTCGGGCGCTTCGCGGCCAAAGGAGCTCAGCGTGCCGCAGGTGGGTGGGTGAACAAGGAAGGGTGGTCGGGGGCGATTGAGGCTGGAAGAACAGCCAGGCAGGCTGGAGTACAGGGCAAAGGCCGCAGGGTGGGTTGGGGGATGGGCGGGAGACTTTAGGGTGAGACCGGGGGTTTGGGACAGGGGTGGAAAGGCAGTTGAGCAAGCTGGGTCACAGGGCAAAGGCCGCTGCAAGGCCGGCTGCAACACTCTGGCACATGCCGAGCTCCTTGCCTGCTTGATTGCGTTGGTGCGCGGCCCTCTGCCCTGCCTCCTCGCAGGCCACCACCAGCAGCAACTTTGGGCACGTGTGCATACGCAAGATGTACGTGTTGTGCTCGCGTGGCGGCGGCCAGGTGGCTGACCCTGATGGCTGCCTGCTGGAGGTGAGGGTGCTGGCTGGCATGGGCTAGCATTCTGTGCAGGGCGGGACGTGCCAGCGAGGACACTGGGTGCAAGGCGAGAGGGCAACAGCAGCAAGCTGCCTGCCGCGGCAGGTATTTGGTGGTGGCCACAGGCTGCAGCGTGCTCCAGCCAGACGTGCAAGTGCTTCAATTTTCAATGTTGAGATGGCGTCTGGCCATTCCCCGCCCTTCCCATGCAGGTGTCCCGCCTGGCGCTGCCGGTGTTCATGGCGCGCTGCGATGCAGTGCTGCGCAGCTTTGCGGAGGACCAGGCGCGCATGCCGCCCACGCCACAGATGCAGCCCAGGTGAGCGGAGCGGGGGCTGGGAAGGGCAGGGAAGGCCCGGTCATTGCAATGCGCAACAGTCGCTTGTCCCTGGCCACACCTGTCGACACTGTGATGGGTTGCAGGCCCTGAGCGGCTGTCCACAGACCATCACAAATCCCCGGCCTGCCGCTTTCCCCTTCCCGCAGCGCCGCCGGCCCCTCTGCCGCTGCTCCATCAACTGTGTCGGCTGCGCAGCGGGGGCGCCTGGATGAGGTGCTGTGCATCCTGGAGGTGCTGGCTTCAATGACCCTGGCCCCCCAGGTGGCAGAGGCCGCCATGCCCGCCTCGGACTTCCTGGCACAGGTGGGAGGCCGTGAAGAAGGGCATGGAGGAGGGAAACTGAGGGGTGTGGGCATGTGTTGAGCACGGTTGGGCGGCCTATCGCAAGCGGCACGCCAGCCATGCTGGGCTGCGACTTGCGCCGGCTGCCCTCCTGCCACCCACCCCTCCCGCCGCCCACCTGGCCCTAAAGTAAGCCCCCACCCTCGCCCACCCCTGCAGATGGTGTCCAACCTGCGGTCTCGCCCAGAGGTGGCTGCCCGCGGGCGGGAGCGCACCCACCTGCTGCTGCTCTACTCGGCGCTCTGCGGCTGCATCACCTGCAAGGAGGCGCGAGTGCGAGAGATGGTGAAGGACGTGCTGCTGCTGGCGGGCGCCGAAATCGGGGTGGGCATGCCCCTGCCAGCGGTGCCCTCGCGCCGCGCCAGCACAGCCAGCGGCGTGGGCTTTGCCGGCGCGGTCGGCAGCGGTCCGGGGAGCGTGGCAGCAGGCAGCCGCCGCACCAGCAGCATTGGGGAGGCGCATGTACATGTGTGAATTGGGAGGCGCCGCTGTATGATAGCTTGTGGAACTCTGTAATGTAGGAGGCTGCTCAACATGCAGTTTGTGAGGCTGGCTGCAGCTGTTGCTGGGCAATCAGCTAGTGCGTCGCAGGGCATGTGGCGGACTTGTACCTCACCTCCTGTACCGCTTGCTTTGCGTGAGAGCTTGCCTGAGCCGGTTCGTGTCGTTTGCGATTGCATTGAAACGCGGTTGCGTTCCTGAAGCTGCACTGCGCCAGCTAGGGCTCCGCGCCGCGCACGGAGACTACCTGCACGCCAGATCTCGCTCAGTTTGTTATCGCCGCGGTGAGCACAGCGCGTTGCGCAGGCCGATGGCCCGCGAGCAGCCACCCGTGCACTCGCCGCCGCCGACGCCGCCGCCCAACCAACCGTCTTCGACCCAACCCAGATCCACAAGCCACCGACTCGCACCCATCCCACTGCAGGCTATGGTCAAGGACTACGAGTCCCCCGCCAAGCGTCGGCACTCGCTCACGGGTGCCGCCGTTCCCACCGCCCGCGTGGCGTCAGTGGCGGCGCGCCGGGCTGCCACCATCTCCATCCCAGATCAGGAGCCTATCATTTTGGGCGACCTGCCTGATGCCGCGCTCATCCACGTCCTGTCGCGGGTTGATAACTCCCAGCAGCGGTGAGCAGCGGCGGTGATGTGGCGAGACCCAGCTGCACGCATTGCTTCTGTGCATGTCCAGCCGACGCGGTTGCTCGGCCGTTCCATCAAGCAAACAGGACCCACACTTGCACCCGCCCGGCATCCCCCTGCTCCATGCAGTCACCGCCTGGCGCTCGTCTCCCGCCGCTTCCGCCGGCTGTGCCACAGCGGCCCGCTGCTGCAGCGCCTGTTCATCAGCCTGGGCAAGGCCAACGATGAGGGGCAGCAGTTCCTGCCGCGCTTGGCTGCCCTGGCCCGCTGGCTCAAGTCCGCCGGCGGCAGCGTGCGGCAGCTGCGGCTCGACCTGCGAGTGCCTGCAGATGCTCCGGGTGGCGGCACGTGGCGCGCCTTTCAGGCCCTGAAGCAGTCGCTGGCGGCTGCCTGCCCCAACCTTTCAGAGCTGTCGATCCAGCTGGACGCAACTGTCAAAGCTTCCAGCTGGCTGGTGCAGCTGCGGGGCCTCACCCAGCTGGAGCTGAGCAGCGCAGAGGGCCTGCGCCTCACAGCTGACCTGTCGGCCAGTCGCCAGCTGGAGCAGCTGCGCCTGAGGGGCGGCACCAGCCTGCGGGTGGCCACGGCGGCGGTGCTGCCCGCCTCACTCACAGCCCTGGAGCTGGCCGGCAGCCGGGACGAGGAGCTGCCGCCGCAGGTGGGAAGAAAATGGGGGCTGGGCTTATCTGCGCTGGGTTGGGCTGGGCTGAGCTGGGCTGTGTGTCACCAAGGTGCCCAGCTGAGTATCCACAGCTTGCAGTGTCATCACCCCGCTGCTGGTTGTTGACCGTCTTGTGCACCCCTGCTGCTCCAAGCGCCCTCAGGGCTGGTTCTGCCCTTCTGCACGCGCCACCCTCTACTGACAAAGTGCCTGCCTGCCTGTCCGCCTGCCCTCCATGCCCATGCACAGCTGGCCGACCTGCTCATCCTCAGATCCCTCACCGTCTCCAATGCGGGCTGCACCACAGCCGGCTTCTGCCTCCTGGCTGAGCTGGGCGGCAGCCTGCGCTCCCTGGCGCTGCACCGCTGCGAGTACCTGCCGGCGGCAGTGACCTTCCAGAGCCTGCCGCGCCTGCAGTCCCTGGAGCTGCGGGGCTGCTGCCCCGGCGACGGCCCACTGCTGGCAGCCGCAGCGCTGCAGGCAACCCTGGAACGGCTGCCTCAGCTGACGGAGCTGCGCATCAGCCCGCCCTGCCAGCTGGCTGCCTTCCCAGCAGCACTCGAGGGCTTGCACCAGCTGCAGGTTTTCGAGTGGGGCGGCCCCGCGCCCGCAGCCCCGCAGCTGCCGGCTGGCCCCTGGCTGCTCCAGCTGCTGCACGTGCAGCTGCCAGCTGACGCAGCGGCCGCCAGCCTGGCGGTCCTGTCGGCGGCGTGGCAGCTGGAGAGCCTGGCAGTGGGGCCCTTTGCACAGCTGGAACGCCGCAGGAGCGGTGGAGGCGCGCCCCGCCCTGCTGAGGGCGGCAGCAGCAGCGGCGGGAACGACGGCGGTTCCCGCGACGGCAAGTCTGGCCCGGCCAAGCCGTCCAAGCAGCTGGCTGTGGTGGGATGGGCGGCCCGCCACCCGCCGCTGCGGCACTTGCTGCTCCAAGCAGGCGGCGCTCTGGCTCTAGGGGAGGACCCTGGCCTGGCCGCTGCCCTGGAGGAGGCAGCTGTGCTGCGCCCTGCCCTGCGCATCACGTCGTCTGCAGAGTAGTGTGCGCTGTTGCGTGCCTTGATGATGTGTTGTGCGCGCTGTGCGACAGCTGTGACATGCTGCATCTAGGTTTGCGCACGAGAGAGTGGGACAGTGGTGGCATCCAAATTAAAAGTGCATAATCTGGCATGGAGTGGCTGTTTCCTCATACGACTCCTGCATCAGCCAGCAAAGCCGCATCATCGCTAGGGTGGATGTGGTGCTGTGAAGGATGGCGCAACATGGTGGCGGAGCGTGCCATCCGGCGCCGCCGCCGCCAGCTCAGCCGTCTCATCTGGGTTGCAAGAGCCCATCGCGGCGCCCATTTTGCAAATTCATCATGGCGTGCTCGGCAGCTTGCAGTGTGGGGGCGCCTCGGCCCGCAGCCGCCCTCCGCCAGCGGGCAGCAGCTCGTGTGCAGCGGGCGGCGCGCCTGGTGACTCGTGCAGCGGCCGGCGATGTGCTGCTGGAGGTGCACGACCTGCAGGCCAAAATCGCCGCCACGGGGCAGCAAATCCTCAAGGGCGTGACGCTCACAGGTGAATGCGCGTCGCTGGCAGCATCGGGGCACCATGCAGTTGCTCCAGATTGTGCGGCGCGGCGCGCCGGCCGGCCTGCGGCGCCGCCGCTGGTGGTAGGGTGGCGGCGGCGGCAGGCGGGGCAGCGGCGCCACGCTGAAGAGTCCCATTGCCTGATCCATGCCTGCAGTGCGGGAGGGCGAGGTGCATGCCATCATGGGCAAGAACGGCTCCGGCAAGAGCACGCTCTCCAAGGTGTGCTGGCGGGGAGGCAGCAGCTGGCTGCGGCGCACTCCGCGGCAGCACCGCCTCTGTTTGCTGCCGCTCGGGGCTCTGTTGCTGCCTGCTGCCTTTCGGCTGCAGCAGCAGCAGTGAATGTGCTGCACTGAGCAGGACTGGACACTGCAGCACCCGCTGGGGCAGCATGCTGCTTGCCGTGCTGCTGCACGTGCAAGCCAAGCAGCGCCCAGGCGCCCTTGTTGCCCCAGCACGAGCCGCCTCGCCGCTTCACCTCGCTGCCTCGGCTGGCGCCCTATCCTGTGGTGCAGGTGCTGGTGGGGCACCCCGACTACGAGGTGACGAGCGGTACCGCGTCCTACAAGGGCCAGGACCTGTTTGAGCTAGAGCCGGAGCAGCGCTCCCACATGGGCCTCTTCCTCAGGTGTGCACTGCTTAGTGAAGCTGTCATTTCTGTGGTGGTTGGACCGGAGCAGCGCTCCCACATGGGCCTGTTCCTCAGGTGCGCAGCTGAGGGCTTGGGTCTGCAGTTGAAAGCGTGGATGGGCCCATGGCATGAGCTTGAAGAGCAGCACAGTCATTGCTGCCCACGTGCACAGTTGCAGCTGGAGCCTGCACTCAAAGCATTTTGCCACGGGCGGGTGAGCGCCAGCTTGCAACCTCTCCTGCCGCAGCTTCCAGAGCCCCGTGGAGATCCCCGGCGTGTCCAACATCGACTTGCTGCGGAGGCTTTCACACGTCAGCATCCGTTTTTCCGCCCCTTGCTCTCTTACCTGCAGCTTCCAGAGCCCCGTGGAGATCCCCGGCGTGTCCAACATCGACTTCCTGCGGATAGCCACCAACGCGCGGCGCAAGGCCAAGGGCGAGAGCGAGCTCGACCCGCTCGAGTTTTATGCGCATGTCATGCCCAAGGTGCGCGCTTGTTTGGGTTGAAGGCATGTGTCCTTTGGGCTCTGTGCCCCAAGTGGCAATGTTTGAGTGTTTTAAAGAGCACAAAAGAGCGAGCTGAACCCGATCGAGTTCTACGCCCACGTCATGCGTGGTGCGCGCTTGTTTGGGGTCTGTGTGTGGCCCAGGTTTGTTAGAAGGATGTAGCAAAAAGTGTGAGGTGAACCCGCCTGAGTTCTACGCCCACGTCATACCCAAGGTGCGTGCAGGTTTGCTCTGTGTGAGCTCTGCGCCCCCATTTCCCCTGCCGCAGCTGGAGGCACTGAACACGGACCCCGCCTTCCTCAACCGCAGCATGCCACAACACTCAGCTTCCATGATTTGACACATCTGAACAAGCCCCATTTCCCCTGCACCCAACCGCCACCCCCAGCTGGAGGCGCTCAACATGGACCCCGCCTTCCTCAACCGCAACGTGAACGAGGGCTTTTCGGGCGGCGAGAAGAAGCGCAACGAAATCCTGCAGCTGGCGTGCCTGGAGGCCGACATGGCCATCCTGGACGAGATCGACTCGGGTGGGTGGTGGCTAGGCGGCATCAAAGGTTGCATCACCCGTGGCCTCTCGAACTGTTCTGCCTACAACAACATGTGCATCATGCTGGCCTCGCAACCTACGCTGCCCTGTCCCTGCAACGTGCCTGGCCATCGGCGCGCTGCTCTACTAGTAATGAAAAACAAGTCGGCCTTCCCCCGCGACAGGCCTGGACATCGACGCCGCTAATAACAATACAAATAATAAATCCTGCTTTGCCACAGGCCTGGACATTGACGCGCTGCGCGACGTGAGCGCTGCGGTCAACGGCCTCAAGTCGTCGCGCCCCAGCATGGGCATCCTTATGGTCACCCACTACAAGGTGCGGCTCTTGATACACCTGCCCTCGTCACAGCTATCACAGCTGCGCGTTGCCTTAACCGCCGTCCCTTCGTGCTCACAAGTGCCCTGCCCCCCGCTGACAAGTGGCATTCGCTGTGCCTGCCCCCTGTGCCTGCCTGCCTGCAGCGGCTGCTGGACTACATCCGGCCCGACCAGGTCCACATCATGCAGGTGCGGGTGTGCATTGGGGCGTTTCTAAGATTGGCTAGCACGCCTGTGCCGTGCACAGCTGCCCAGGCGTGGCACTTGCTGCGTGGCGAAGCGTCTGCGTGCCTGACTGCATATTGCATGGCAGCAGAGCTCTTCGTCACCACCTGCAAGAGCATTATCATGCACCCGCTCATGGCTCACAAGTAACCCACGCCGCTGCCACTTCCTCCCCACAGGAGGGCCGCATCATCACCACTGGAGACATGGGCCTGGTGGACAAGCTGGAGGAGGAGGGCTATGCCGTGCTCAAGAGCACCTGAAGCAGCCGCCGAGCACCTGTGCTCAAGAGCACGTGAGTTAGTCGCTCAGCGGAGGAGCTGCCCAGCTGTGGTGTTGCGCTGTGCTGAAGAGCACCTGAAGCAGCCGCTCAACTCGAGCCCGCCGCTGAGCGCAGCAGCACCGCAGCTGTGGTGCTTGCTGAGCAGCACCTCAGCTAGCGACGTAGCGCAACAACCTGGGCGGCAGCATGCGTGGGCGGCATTTCCCCTCGCTCGTTGCTGCCGCCTCTGCTTGGAACGCTCATTTTGCATGCTGCAAAACACAATATCCACCCCCTCCCCAGTTCCTTCTTGCTGCCACCCTCTTTCATTCCCACGCCACACCGAAAACCTGACCCCTCGCGCACTGTCGCCTTTCGCTGCTACCTCTCCCCTGCTCCCCCCTCCCCTGCACCATTTTTCCCCTCTGTTCAGCTGCTGCCTTCCCTGCCAACGAGTGTGACGAGATAACCACATGGGTGCCTGAATGTAATGCACTAGATGGTTGGTTTCCAATAGGGCTGAGAGCAGGAGGGCAGCAGCAAGGAGCAGCAGAGCAGCAGAGGAAAGCAAGGAGACAAACCAAGCAACAACAGGGGCAGAACGGGCCGGCAGCATGACGAGTTGAAGGAGGCTGAGGCACCACGTGCGGCGGTAGGGAAGTAACAAACTGCCCATTGCTAAGCTGCGCCAGCGGCGCAACTGCCAGCAGCCGCCCAGCCCCGGCGCTCATCGCCGGCCGCGGCCCTTGCGCTGCACCACCTGGAATCCATCCTCGTCCACAACCGGGCCTGCAGGCTGCTGCGGCGCATCGTCCATGTCCATGTCCTCGCCGCCCTGCTTGGTTGGAAACAAACGAAACAACGGCATTGGATGAAAGGAAAGAGTAGGCAATGTGTTGAGTTGCGTGGCGCGCGATGCGGCTCAGCGGCGGCAGCAGCACCGGCCAGACTATAGCGTTCACTGCGGCCGGAACGCCGCGCCCCTGGCCGCCCACAACAAATGCACCTGCTATTACAGTTTCCGTCTGCATCCACGGCCTGGTTGAGACCTTGCACGCCAACCCCCCAAACCGCAGCACCAACAACCATCCTTGCCGCACCTCTGCATCCATGGCATCTCCGTCCTCATCCTCGCTGCTGCCCTCCTCATCAGAGCTACTGTCCTCGTCCGCTCCAGGCACACCGTTCGCCAGCCGCTGGCTCGCCGACGCCGCTTGCTGCGCCTGCCGCGGGCAGTGGGGGGAACGGAGGGAGCCAGTTTTGCAGGCATGCTGTGCAGATGCAGGCACACATTTTCAAGCCGTGCTGCCCAAGCGTTGGTACAACCTGCCTGCTGCTGCACCGCTGCAAGTACATCCCGCACGCACGGACAGCAGCTGAGCTAAGAAGCCAAGACCCCTGCCTGCCTCACCTGCGCCCGCGCATGGTCTGCCCGCATCTGCTCCACATATGAGAAGTCGCCCGCCGCCACCTGGTTGTGCATGTTGATCAGCATGCGCGCCACCTGCGCGGCAGCAGCGTGCACACGCAAGGCGCGGAGAGTCAGCACGAATGCTGGCTGGGCTGTGTCAACACGGTGTGTTTCATGATGACAAAGCTTCGGCAACCATCCACCTTCGTACGGGCCATCGCCCTCTGCTGGAATGCTGCTGCCACGCCTGTACTGCTACCACACCCACCCACCAGGCTTCCAACCCACAGCCAGCAGGCGTGCCTGGTAGGGGCTGTCGTCCTCGGCTTGGATGCTGAAGTCCAGCTGCAGCGCCTCGTCCAGCAGGTCCTGCAGGTCGCACATCTCGTGGTCTGCATGGGGCATGGGAAGTACAAGAGGTGACCATCTCAGGGAGGGTCGCAATGAGCCCTGCTGCACCGCGCGAGCGGCGGCAGCGGTCAGCAGGCCTGCGCCTGTCACGCGGTTGCGTGCAAATGCTCCGCTCGGGGGTGCCATAAACCGCTGCGACTCCCCCCCTGCTCTTGCAACTGCGCCCACCCTTGGTGTTGTAGAACCAGCCGATCACGTCCTGCAGCAGCTCCTGCGCCTTTTGCGCCGACTTGGAGCCGCCCCACTCGTTCTGCACGCCCAGCTGCAGCGCGGTCCAGCGCGTGAAGATGAGCGCGGCGCCCTCCTCGAACACCGGGCGGTGCTGCGGCGGCAGCTCCACGCGCCGCTGCCCGCCGCCCACCAGGATGTTGTGCCGCAGCACCATGCCCTGGCTCGTCATGGCTGCTGAGAGGGGGGGGGGGGGCTTTCGGAAGACGGCACCTGCAGGGTGGCGGCGGCGGCGGCGGCGGCAGTGGTGATTGCGGGAAGACAGGCGCGCAATTGGCCGGCGGCATGCACTTCTAGAGGTGCATTGCATCACTGGAAACAGCGCCAGGTGGCTCTGGACCACCACAAAAGCGGGGCAAACATGAGCATGGCGGCGCTGCGCACCTAGCGGAGCGACGAGCGCCGCAAACAATTCTTGTAGGGATGCGCAATGTAGAAAGCAGCGGCTTCGCGGTTCAAGAAGCCCCTGTGAGCGGCGGCGACCGGGGCGAGAGGGACCAGGCTGCTTCAGGCGGGCTCGCGGCCAATCCCCGAATATACACCACGCGAGCGAACCATGCACATGCCAGCCGGGAGCCCAGCCACCTTCCATGCCGCGCATGCACACCCTCTTCTGCGCATTCTGCCGCCTGTCCAAGGCGTCAATTCAGCGGCCAGCCCTCTCCCACAGCATCCTCGGCTGCCGACGGAGCCTCTGACAGAGTAGGCGGCGTAACTGGCTTCCGCTTCCGCCTCCAGGGCTATGGAGGGCAGCTCGGGCGCCACGCCCCGCAGCCAAACACCCAGGTGGGCCGCGGATGCCCCTACTCGCCAGGAGCGGTCAAGCTGGGCCGCCGCCGTCTGCCGCCGGCCCGCTCCTCTCCCTCCATGGCATGTTGCCATCTCTCCATATCTCACTCTCCATATCCAGCGCCCTCTCCTTTTGCAGGACCCCTCACAGCCCCAGCAGCTCCGGCGGCGCACCCAGCGGCGGCATGGCATCGCCACGCGCCTCGCCCGCGGCGCTGGTGCGCCCGGTCACGGCCCGCACGTGGCAGGCGCTGTCGAGCAGTCCCGCTGCGGCACCCGAGGAACCGCGCCGCATGTCTGTGTACAACAACGACCTCTACAACAACAGCGGCGCCGCGGCAGCCAACCCCCGCCCCGCGTCGCCGCTGTACCAGCCGGCGTCGGCACGGCCGGGCACGCCCACCCCTCGGTCTGCCGAGCGCCTACAGCAGCAGCGCATTGCCACGCCCAGCCGGCTGCAGGCAGAGGGTGCAGCCTCCCCCAGCCAGCGCCTGGCGGCGGCGGCCGGCGCCGGGCTCAGCACCGCCAACGTGCCGGCAGGCACAATGCAAGAGCAGGCCAGCGTTGCATCGCCCAAGCGGCCCGCCGCAGATGTGCGCCCGGTCACGGCCCCCGCGCAGCCCCCAGCCGGCACAGGCTCGCCCCTGCGGGTCACCACCTTCAGCCTGGCAGCGCTGCACGTGCCACAGGCGGCTGCGGCCAAGAGCCCGCGCCCTTCCACCGCAGGCGGCCCCATCCCCGGCAGCAGCATTGCGGTTGACTCGCCCCGCGTGCGTCAGCAGGTGCTGGGCCACTTTGCGGGTGCCGTGCCCGCTGGGGCCGCCGGCCACAGCCGCAGCGCCAGCGGCGGCGGCGCGACCAGCCCGCTGGGCGCAAGCCCCCGCCCCACGCTGCATGGGGAGCGCGGGCGTGGCTCTAGTGGCGGCGGGCTCACCGCCCGCCCCTCCACCCCTTCCTTCCGGCCGGTGGCTGAGGCCGCCGCACGGCCGGCCACCAGCATGGGTGCAGTACAGCCGCAGGCCAGCGGGCTAGAGCACTTCAGCATCAGGGCTGTGCACCAGGGCGCAGCAGGCGGCGGCCCTGCAGCACCCACAGGCCTGGGTGCCTACCCGCAGCCCCCCATGACAGCGCCACCAAAGGCTGCCGCGCAGCCAGCCGTGCAGGACAGCCAGGCGCCGAGCGTTGAGCCCGGCAGCCTGGCCAGCTTTGGCATTGCAGCGGGAGCCTTTGTGGCGGCGGCGCCCAAGGCGGGCGGGCGCACTGGGGAGGGGGCGCTGCCGGCCCCTCGGGCGCTGACCCGAGAAGCCATGCTCGCCTCGGCAAGCTTTGCCACCAAGGCGGACCTCAGGTGTGGCGGGTGTGGGGCTGTAGTGGGGTGTTAGCAGGCAGCTGCACTGCCTCAGCTAGTGGCGGCAGGAATGCAGCAGACAGGTGGAGGCAGTCAGGCATCATGGCTCCTGCTCTCCTGCTGAGCATACGGCTTGCCTGTGCCGCCGCTGCGGTAAACAATGTATCGTGCCACCGCTTCCCATCCTGCAGGCGCTTCCTGCTCACCCCGGGCCCCGCCGACGCACCGCTGCAGTGCAAGGTGCTGCGCTCTCGCGGCGGCCTGCTGCGCGGTGCCCCGCTCTACACGCTGCTTGTTGAGCAGGAGGGCGGGCGGGGCGGCACATTCCTGCTGGCGGCGCGCAAGCGCAAGGGCGGACCCGGCGGCGCCACATATGTGCTGTCGGTGCGCCGCCTGGGTGGAGGCTTGGAGGAGCAGTTTGGTGCAAGGCGCTGGAGCAGCTGTATGCACGCCCATTGCAGCTCCAGCAACTCCACGCACTGCTCATCAGCATGCTCACTCCCAACTCCTAATGTTCTCCTTTCTGTGCTCTGCCTCGCCATAAAACCCCGCAGGTGGACCAGCACGACACCTCCAGCCACTCGGCCTCGTTCGTGGGCAAGCTGAGCTCCAACTTCCTGGGCACCGAGTTTGTGTTCCACGATGCGGGGGACAAGCACGCCGCAGGTGGGGCTGCAACCTTGGGTGGCAGTTAGAAGGGCTCGTGTGAACTTGGGCAGCACGCAGCCCTGGAAGTTTGCGGCACGGCTCAGCAGAGTGGGCGCTATGGATGAGATTCACCACACAGTTCTGCACCGGGCCAGGCTGCACCTTTGAACTTGTCTGCTTTCCAACTGCGCTGCGCACAGGCGAAGCGGGCGGGCGGTGCGAGCTGGGAGCCACGATGTATCAGACCAACGTGCTGGGCTCCAAGGGGCCCCGCAAGATGACGGTGAGGGGCGGCCAGCAGGGGCGGGTGAAATTGCAGAGCCAGGTGCCTTGGCGCGGTGCAGTGTGCCCAATGTGGGCAGGGCATACTCAGCTGCAGCACAGATCATTCGACAGGTGCGTTGAGCCTTCAGCAGAGGCTCAGCCGATGGTCTGTCACCCCTCACTGCTGCCCTCCACTGTCCCTCCACCCCACCTGCCCTCCTGCCTTTGTTGCCTGCCCACCCAAGGTGGTGCTGCCCAAGCTGGATGCGGCCGGGCAGCGGCCGCTGGCGGTCAGCCCCCGCGGCGAGCACGACAGCCTGCTGGGCCAGTGAGTGGCAGAGACGAGTTGCAATAGTGGGGCCCTCAATGGCGCACCATAATGTGTGTCGTATGTGCCGGCTGGGCAACTGCTTTGCTGCTGGCGGCGCCCATGTGGCGCCAGCGCCGGCTTGCCAGCACCCGGCTGAGGCCCCAGCTCGCTACCCGCCGTGCCCCGACTGCTGCACGCCACCCATACATATACCCCCCCCCCCCCCCCCCCCCCCCCCCCCCCCCCCCCGCCC
>VFQQ010001586.1_pt1 | contig 30387 bp, 53 predicted proteins | sample 3512341 | NCBI WGS metagenome assembly VFQQ01 (sample SAMN10412373, study PRJNA504923) | tailings metagenome | isolation source: Relicate 2 Philex TSF1 revegetated site | place: Philippines: Tuba, Benguet | collected 2017-08-29
CCAACATGGGCTTGCAAGTTCAACAAACACCCAGCCCATCTCTCCTCCCCTTTTGCGCTGCAGCACCCGGCACGCCGTACGAGTTCACCGCTGCCGCCTGCGCGCGGCGAGCGCTGAAGAACAAGGCACTGGTGAGGGGTTGGGCTGTTGATGAGCGGCGGGAGGTGCTTCCAGCAGCAGCTTCTGACCCAAGTTGTTGAAGCACAACCCGACTTGTTCTCAAGTGTTGTTCTCCTCCCGCATTTTGTCGCAGGGCTATCTGGCGGCTCTGGGCGAGCCGGCAATGATTGGGCAGCTGAGGCCCAACCGGAATTGTTCTCAACCGCTGTGCTCTTCCCGACTTTTATTGCAGGGCTACCTGGCAGCCCTGGGCGAGCCCGCAGTGACTGAGCAGCTGGCGCGCCGTGCCAAGGAGGCCACCAACATGACGGACGAAATCAGCGCGCTGGTGGCGCTGGACCGTGCGGGTGAGGCAGCAGGCTCGGCTTGCAGCCAGCGGGCAGCAGTGCTGCGCAGTTTCACACTCTCTGCATGCCAAACACAGCGCGCCTCCCAACCACTACCCCCCCATGCCTGCCTTAGACATTTGGCGACATAAACCTCGGCGTTTCCCTGCCGCAGGCGGCCAGCTGGGCGCGTCCCCCGGCTGCGTGGCGGCGCGCAAGGCGGCGCTGGAGGGCTTTTTCGACAAGTGGCAGAGCGAGCCGCTGGTGCTGCTCAAGTGGTTCACCCTGCAGGTGCGGCTGGACGTTTCAAGCCTGGCTAGGGCTGCATCCTGCAATCCTGCTTGATTTGTTGCTGGCGTGTGTGGCAGTGCTAGGCTTGTGCTGCTGGGTGATGCGGGCCTCTGCTGGGCGCAGAACGGCGGAAACAGTTTTGTCGCCTTGGTGGCCGGCAGTGCTGCCCCCTTGGCAACTCTGGCAAACTGGGCTGCAGCAGTTGAATCAACAAGTGCACGCTGCTTGCCCTGCCCTCCCACCCCCTGCAGGCCGGCAGCAACGCGCAGGGCAACCTGGCAGCCGTCAAGGCTCTGGTGGAGCAGTGAGTTGCTTGGGGGAGATTTGGTTGGACTGGCTGAGTTATTATGCCACATGCTTGTGGACTGCAGCCACCTGCCCGTCTGCCAAGCCTCTTTCGCAGCCGTTCTGCCATTCAATGCCATACCACCCAGCCCAACCTGTGTGCCCCCTCCTCGATGTCGTTGCAGCCCCTCGTTCCACATCACCAACCCCAACTCCTGCTACTCCCTCTTCCTCGGCTTTGCGCGCTCCCCCATCAACTTCCACGCCGGTGAGTAGGCTGGGCAGAAGAGAGGCGAAAGGTAGTGACGGAACAGCAGTGCTACGCGTCCACTGGATGGGCTGCAGCTGGCTACGGCCTGAGCCGCTCTCGCATCGCGTACCCAACACGCCTGCGTTGCCGCCTCTCCCTGTCTGGCCATCAAACACTGCAGCCTCACCTCCCTGCTCCGTCCCTGTTCTGTGTCGTGCAGCCGATGGCAGCGGGTACGAGTTCCTGGGGGACATGGTGCTCAAGGTGGACAAGATCAACCGCCAGGTGCGCAGCACAGTTTGGTTTGATCATTTACGAAATGAGTTTCGCTCCAAATAGGTGGGCAAGACGGGAGGGGATTGGGAGGTGGAGGTGAGCTCAGGTGCTGTTATCTCCTGGTTCAAAATGGGGAAGTTTGGGATCAACGGGCGCACGTCTCGCGACCAGTGGTATTGCTGGCTCAACAAACGCATCACTCTTGCCATGATGCCACCCACCGTCCCCTGCTCCAGGTGGCCTCCCGCTTGGTCTCCGCCTTCAGCACCTTCAAGAACTACGACTCTGCTCGCCAGGTGGGTGCTGCATTTCCTGTGCCGAGTGGGTAGCTGCTGGGTGGCGTGGATGCCCCTTGTGTGGGGTCGCTGGGTGGGTGCCGGCGCCTGCAGGGTTGCTAGCAGGAGCGGTGGCTGCACCAATGCACGTGATAAATGTTGGGCGTGTTTGCGGGGTCTTGATAGCAGGCAGTGCCTGCGCCCGACTACACAGCGCCCTGGCCCTAGCTGCAAACCCTAACCTCCAGAACTTGCTCCACCACCGCTCCCGCCGCTTGCACAGGCGCTGATGAAGGCGCAGCTGCAGCGCATTGTCGACACCGAGGGCCTGAGTGACAACGTGTTCGAGATCGCCTCCAAGTCGCTGAAGGATGCTTGAGGAGAGCGGCTTTGGGACCAGGGAATCTGCGGCGCCCGAGGCGGCGCCGCCGCTTGCGGCAGCTGCGCCGGCGGCGCCGAGCTGCGCACCTGCACCCATGTCATTTCATTGACTGCTCTGTACGCGCCTCTGTTCCAGTTGCAGTGCCATCTGACCTGAAATTCCAGTTGATGGCCGGCCGCCGGCAGATGCCCACGCTGCGCTGGTGCGGTTGGTGCTGCGTGCTTTCCACGACTTCACGCTCCCACCGAGTACCCAGATCAGCACTCAACACCCCGCATAGAGACCCACGACACCGGTCCCTGCCCGGAAAAATGTCCGGCGCGGTTTCCCTGGCGCTGCGGCAGCCCCTGTCGGCGCGGCAGACGGCCGGAGCGACCGTTGCGCAGCCGCCGGCGACAGCGCGGCTGTGGGCGGTGCCCCGCCGCCGCCGGCCCGCAGGCCACCGCCGCGACGCCGCCCAATCGACACGCGCGGTCCTCACCGTGAAGCTGTCCAACGGCGACGTTGCAGTGGACGAGGTGGAGGCGCTGCGGCCTGCCCCGCTGCCCACGACGCAGGCGGTGCTGCTAGAAGGTGCGCCGCTGCGCCGGTTGCTGCTCCCGCCGCCTCGCCCGCCGCCGCCCTCTCTTGTTGTGCCTTTTGTCGTGTTTTGCCTTTTGTCGTCACATGCCGCCGCCGCGTCTCCGCTGCAGGCTTCGGCTGGCAGAGCTGGCAGGGCAACGCCTGGTGGCGCACGCTGCGCGCGCAGGTGCCGGAGCTGGCCAAGCTAGGGGTGACGCACATGTGAGCGAGAGCGGCGGTTGGGCGCAGGGACACAGATGCAAGGTGGTTGTTCAGCTCTGTCAGGCCCACCCACCTCTGTTGTTGGGTGCAGACCGACAATCACTCGTCTGACTCATTTCCTGTGCAGCTGGCTGCCGCCCCCAAGCTCCAGCGTGTCCAACGAGGGCTACCTGCCCGGACAGGCAAGGCCGTTGCGTGCATGCTGGGTGGAGGGAATCGGGCAGGTGGGAGCGGGCAGAACAGCTTGGCAGTGACGGGCAAGCAAAGATATGGGTCGCATGAGGTGAGCATGAGCTTGTAAGCAGCCCTCGTCGGTAGCAGTAAAGCTGCTGGTTAGCCAAGGCTGCTCCCTTCCTGCCACCCCCCCACCATATCCGCAGCTGTACAACCTGAGCAGCCGGTACGGCAGCGAGGAGGAGCTGCGCGCGCTGTGCGCCGACCTGCTGCGCGCCGGCATCAGGCAAGCGCAGCCCCACTGCTGCGCATTGTGGCAGCTGCTGCCCTAGGGGTGTCTGCCTGCCGCTGTGGCAACTGCTGGCCATGTTTTGGCGGTGGCGGTCCCTCGCCTCGCCATGCTGCTTCCCTGGTTTGGTGGGTCGCCCAACATGTGCCGAAGCGCCCCGTCATGTCTGTGCAGACCGATGGCTGACATCGTCATCAACCACCGCTGCGCCGATGACCAGGACGAAAGCGGGAAGTGGACGGTGTACAGGTGGGGAATTTCAGGGCCAGTGTTGGGGCCCACTCTTGCTGCTGCTGCTGCCCAACCTGCTTATGCTCTGATGCAAGGGGCTGCTGCAAACGAGCGCGCTGCGTGCTGAGCATGCCTGCTTGTAGATGATGGCTGCTCGCTTACTTCAAAGGAAGCATTGCCATGCCCAACCGCCATGCCCGCGGTGCCCCGCCCCTTCACTCGTCTCCCAGGGACAAGGTGCCGCACCCAGGCAGCAGCATTGCGTGGGGCCGCTGGGCCATCACATGCAACGACCCCTCTTTCTGCGGCCAGGGTGCACCGGACAGTGGAGAGGACTATGGGCCTGCGCCAGGTGGGTGGCTGGCTCAGAGCAGCTTGCTGGTCTGAGGGTCAGGTGTGAGTGTGTGGCATGCGAAGACACACAGCCGTGCCTGGCCCGGCTGTGTTGTTCAGGTCCTGCTCACTATGCACGGCATGGCTGCTACTAATGTGGTGATGAGACGGGCGCGAATGTACTCCTGCTGGTGTGGCGGTGGGTTGCTGGTGTGCAATGATGCCACTGGCCAACGGCTGGGGTACTCCAGACCTGTCGAGACGCTGCCGTTTTCTGGGCACAGGGCACGTCACAGATCAAGGTTGAATGCACGTGCGTCCCCCTTTCTTCCACCTCCTTCAGACCTGGACCACACCAACCCTGTTGTTCGGGACGGCATTGTGGACTGGCTGAACTGGCTGCACCAGCACGTGGGCTTCGAGGGCTGGCGCTTTGACTTTGTCAAGGTGCGGAGGGGAAAAGCTGCTTGGTTGAAGGGCAGGGCAAGGCAGAAGGTCAGTTTGAAAGGTGCCGCGATGAAAGATTGCTTCGGGGGCTGGCGCTTCGACTTTGTCAAGGTGCGGCAGAATGCCGGGCGAGGGGCAGCAGGGCTGTCGGGGATTCAGCTGCCAAGCGACAAAAAGCATGCCCCAAGACACTGCCGGATTGGCACTGCAAGCAACGGTGCATACACTGCCCTCGTGCGCCCGTTCACCCTTCCATTCACCCTGCAGGGCTACCACCCCCGCTTCACGGCCGAGTACATCGAGCGCACCCTGGGGCCCGAGGCCTTCTGTGTGGGCGAGAACTTCGTGGACCTGCGCTGGTGAGTGATTGGCAGCCGCCTGCAGGTGCCACAGCTGCAGCAGCCACCGCAGCTGCATGCGGTTGCGGCACTGACTTGCGGCTGCTGCACCAGCATGGCCTGTACTGTTAACGCCCATGCCTGCCGCTGGCAGCCTTGCTACTGCTGCTGCCCTGCACTGCTGTCCTACGCCTCTGGCCTGAGCAAGCCACCCCACCCCTTCAACTCCCCCTCACCAAAAGCAGGCAGGGCAGCTACCTGGAGCACAACCAGGACGACGCGCGCAACCACTTCAAGAGCTGGCTGCGGGAGGCGTGGCACTGCCGCCTCTTCGACTTCATCACCAAGTGAGCGTGTAGCTGCCTGCCGGGAAAGGAGCAAGACGGGTCTAATGCTCAACGTTGAGCATTTGCGTAAGCATGCCCAGGTGCTCAGGTCTATATGCGTGGTGGCGATGGCGCACGCTCGCCTGTCCTCCCCTCGTTGGACCCTCAGGGGCATCCTGCAGGGGGCGGTGAAGCACACCAGCTGTGGCATGCCTCGCTTTGCCTTCCCTCACCTTGCCTGTCCTCCTGGCTTCAACTTCTGCAGGGGCGTCCTGCAGGAGGCGGTGAAGCACACCGAGTACCACCGGCTGCGGGACGGCAGCGGGCGCGCGCCGGGCCTCATCGGCTGGTTTCCCGACATGAGCGTCACGTTTGTGGACAACCACGACACCGGCTCCACGCAGCAGGTGCGACTGGACGCCCGGGCAGCAGCGTGCTGGGGTGTGAGCAGCATCTTGGACTGTTGGGCGGGAGAAGTGAGTGGCGTGGGCAGCTCTGTGTTCAAAGTGGTTGTGGATTCTGTGCAACGAGCGATGCTTTGCCCGCGTGGGTTCGAACTGCCACCTGCCGCTCCCAACTGCCCATTCTCTCCCCCCTGTGTGGCCACCTTGCAGCACTGGCCCTTCCCGCGCGGCCACCTGGGCCCGGCCTGCCACCTGCCGCTCCTGGCTGCTTACAACTCAGTCAGTCAGTCAGTCTGCTTACAACTCATGCCCTGCCTGCTCCTTTGGATTTCGTCCCCGCAGCACTGGCCCTTCCCGCGCGGCCACCTGGGCCTGGGCTACGCCTACATCCTCACCCACCCCGGCATCCCCTGCCTGCTGCACGAGCACCTGATGGATGCCCAGCTGCGCCAGACCATCGCAGACCTGGTGCGTGCTGCAGTCTGCTGTGGTAGTCCTCACGGGTAGCTGCTGCTGTTGCTGCTGCTGTCCTGGTTGGCTGGCGTGCAGCTGCCCCCGGCCATTGCAGAGCTGGTGCGTGGGGGGGCAGCAGGTGGAAGGGCTGGTGCTGATCTGCACTGCAATCTACATTGTGCTGCTTGGGGTGCGTGGGTTGCAGCTGCATGGGCGAGGGTGCCGGCCTGCGCTGCGATGTGCTTGGCAGCTGGTGGTTGGGTGGGCAGGCCAGGCGGCGCATTTGTGGAGGAGAGCAGCAGGCTCCCGGCTGCTGGCCCAACTACAGCAAAGCCTCCTGCCAACCTCCTCGCCCATTGCAGATAGCTGTGCGCCAGCGGGCGGGCATCAGGGCCGACTCCAAGCTGGAGATCCTGGCTGCCGAGAAGGACATGTACGTGGCCTGCATCAACGGCAACGTGACGCTGAAGCTGGGGCCCCGCTTCGACATGGGCAACCTGGTGCCCCGCAAGGAGGATGGCTGGGTGCTGGCTGCGGCCGGCAACGATTTTGCCGTGTGGGAGAAGCGGTAGTAAGGCAGAGGATGGAGGGCAGAGGTGCCAAAGTGGCGGCCAGGGTGGCGCTGCCCTTGGGCAGCTGCACAAGCCAGCTGGTCGGCCCACCCATAGCTGTGGTTGGTCGACGGCCATAAAAATATTTGGTTCATTTCGTAGTTGCAGGCGCAGCAGGTGCTGGGCCTAAGTGCCTGCCAATTCTTTCACTATGGCCTAAATGCAGCGACACGCCCGCAGTGATGCCTGCGGTGCTGGTCATAGCGTTTGCGCACCAAACTGTTTATTATAGAGAGCGCTGGTGGGCTTTGAGGTTGTACCCACCCTGCCTGTGTTGCCCCGTCTGTGTACCACTTTTTCCTACACCTGCTTCTCTCGCTTCCTGTGAAATTTTATGCTGCCCCTGCCTTTTGCCTTGCTCAGGACTTGACGCTCCCCAATCCCCTTCCTGCCTGCCCAGTGCACAATGATATGGATGGGCCACCGACTATGCAACTGTTGGTTTGTGAGCGCAGGGACATATGAGAACAAAAGAGCCTTGCTGCCTGGTCTGTGCGGTTAGTGCATGTGCCTGTATGTTACAGCCGCAGCTAACAGGTTGCAGCGCCAGCCATGAGCACAGCGCACCGCATGCCGCCTTGCAAACCCAGGGCCCGGGGCGGCGATTGCAGCGCAAGGGGCAGCGCTGGTGTGTGGCGCCGCGCTCAGACGGCCAGCGAGTCGGCCAGGTTGCATGGGTGCTGGTCTGGCTGGGGGTAGTAGCGGAAGTGCAGCTCCACCTTGTTCCAGCCCTGTGCACTGCAGCAGTTGAGATGGGGTGAATGCAGTAAAGGAAGGGCTTGCAGTCAAGAGGCCCAAGATGATGATGTGATCTGCGTGGGTGGAGATGATCGCAGCCGAGATGGCAGCAGTGAAGGGCGCCCCAGCAGGCACGAGGCCCCGTTCGGCTGGTGCAGGGCAGCGGCGGGGGCAGCGGGACTCCCGCAGGCGGCCCAGCCCAGCCCAGGTGGCTGGCGCCAGGGGCGGGCCGGCTTGCCTGCAGCGCCACAAAGCCCAGCAGGGCTGCGGCTGCCTTGGTGCCAGCCATGTTGGGCGTGGAGGAGCGGGCGGCGAAGCGGCTACGGGCGGGATGTGTGCAGCGCCCAAGCCGGCGTGAGGGCAAGGGAGCAAATAAAGCACTGGGGGCGGATCAGTGAATTGCTGTGCAACAGGGCTTGCCCGAACATCTGTCCGAACAGCAGGCAAAACATAAGACCTCCCATACCGCGCCTGCTGCACCGTTATTCAAGCTTTTTTTTGTTCTGCAGCTAGCCAGCCCCTCAGAGCCGGCGATTCAAGGGCTCGAAACGTGCGCACCCCGCCTACCCCGCCCCCTCCTGTACCCGCTCGCGCCCCCGGCACACAAGCCACCCGCCGCCGCCCCCCACCTGCTTGTGGCAATCAGGGGGTTGGCGTGAGCCGCGCCCAGCCGCCGCCCAGCCGCCCACCGAAGCAGCCCCTAGCGCCGCCACCCAGCGCCAGCGATGATGGCGGTGGCACGGGACCTTAACGGCGACGACTCGAGCCAGGCCTCGGGCTCCCAGGAGCTCAAGACCTCGGTCACCTTTGCCCTGCGTGAGGCGGAGGACAAGAACCTGATCCAGGAGGCCCGCTCGCTCATCAGCAAGCAGAAGGCGCAGTGAATGTCCGCCGCTCTTAGCCAGCACGCATGCATTATGCCGAGCGGCGCCGGGTGCTGCCCTCACCTGCTCAAGCAGGCGGCGCGTGATCACGTGGCAGCCCCGCGACGTGGGCGGCAGCTCAATCTCCTTTTGCAGCCTGGAGTAGCATCAGCACGAGCAGCATGGGCAGCAGGCACTCGGCCGTCGGCTGCGCAGTCGGCAGAGGCGGCGGCAGAGGCGCGGCGGCACTCACCACATTGACGGCGCAGCAGCTGCTGTTGCGGTGCCTCTGATGCTGCGCGGGGACCGAGTGGGGACGGTCAGTCTCGCAGGGCGTCTCGCAGAGCAGCACAACCCCAGCTCAAGCAGCTAACCTGCACGAGCCGCTGACCGCTGCAAACGACTGCGGCATGCTCCTGGGCGTTGTGGCTGCGGCGCCACGGATGGCGCCTGCCGCAAGGGGCGAGGGGCCGGCCGAGCCGCCCAAGACCGCACCGACACCCAGCAGCTTGCAGATGACGACAACATTGCGAGGGAGTTATCGCCCCTCGGACCCTTCAAGCCCGCCCAAGTGCCGCCGCCCGCCGGCTACGCCATGGCTGATGAGCACGGCACGCTTTGCCCCCACATCACATGCTTCCCACCACTCCTAGAATACGAAATGCGTTACAGCATGCGTAGTGTTGGAAGCGGGCCAAGCGGCTGGCTGCCGACAGCGAGACGCAGTTTGGTGCTGCGCAGCGCTGGCCAGCAGCTCTAGTGCTGGGCGGCGGGCACCGGGTGTTGCATCATTGGTAGTTAGCGAGGTCGAGCCTCGAGTCGGCGAAAGCTCAAGGTGGTCCGTGGGAACGCTAATTTTTTCAGAGCGCAAGGGGCAGTGTGACAAGTGTGTACGCGCATCGTGGTGGTTACTCAGGTGGAGGTGGTGCTCGAAAGGAAAGGGAGGTCAGAACTGAAGAGCAGGCATGCCGCGATTGACCAGCCTAGTTGGCTTGGCGGCTGGAGCTGTTGCCGCGACCTCCCTGAGGAGCGGAGCTGCCTGCCGGCTTACCAGCGCCGGTTGGGGCAGGTGCAGGTCTTGGCTACCAGGCCGGCGCGGGCGATCACCTGGCCGTTGGTGGTGAAGTCCTTGCTCACCCAGAAATCGCCGCGCACTGCGGCAGGGCGGGTATGGTAGTGGCAGCCATGTGTGGTGATGGCAGGTGGAGGCAACGCGGCCAGTCGGGCCGTGCCCAGAGACGTCAGTGGGACAGTTCGGCCTGTCAGCCTGGCCGCGCAGCTGTGCCTGCTGCCTGCAGCCCCTGCTAGCCCGCTCACCGGCGACGTTGGAGGAGGCGACCATGGTGCGGGTCTGGATCTCGCCCTTCACCGCCGCCTTGTCTGCTCGGGACCAGGGGCAGGGCTCACAGTGAGAGCGCTGTGCGCTGAGCGCGGCATGGGGCCTGGCATCGGCTGTTTCAATTCAGGCGGGTGTCAAGCCAGCCAACCAGCCAGGGACCGGCGCGGCCAGCGCACGTGACGGAGCGCACTGCACACCAATGCATGCCCAGCCCGTGGGCAGCGGCCAGCAGCCTGCATGCGAGGCACGCACTCACCCAGCAGCGCGTCCGCCGCCACAACCCTGCCGCGGACGTCCAGCGACTTGGCGGCGGTGACGTCGCCGCCGACTGTGGGTGACAGGGAGGCAGGAGGGGGTGGTCACGCTGCAGGCCAAGATCAGGCACTCAAGGCGTGTTCCAGCTACAGGCTGTGCATCTTCTCTCAATCAAAGCTTTCACAGCCAGCAACAACAGCGGTGACTCAGTCTCACAGGAGGCGGCACCGCTGACGGTCAGGGCGGCAATGGACAGGTCGTTCAGCTGCGTCCTGCCCGTGGACCGCAGAATGCCGGTGGTGTTGAGGTTGGTGACGGCCAGGTTGGCAAACTGGGTGTTACCCTGGACGGACAGCGACTGGCTGACAACCAGGTTGGCAAGCTGGGTGTTACCCTGGACGGACAGCGACTGGCTGACAGCCAGGTTGGCAAGCTGGGTGTTGCGCTGGGCGGACAGCGACTGGCTGACGGCCACCGTGGCGGCTTTCAGGTCCCCGACTTCGGCGGAGTTGGTGAGGAGCGACCGGGAGCTCAGAATGCCCTGTAGGGTGCAGGTTGGGTTGAGGAGAGAGCAGGGCTTGTGATGCCAAGGCGGTGGACGGGGAGCAGCCATTCCTCTTCAGGGGCCCCTGAGCCGATGTGTGGCGCGCGCCAATTGCAGTGGGGTGCGCTGCCGAAGCGGCACCCGCTGCAGGGGCTGGCAGGGGCTTCGCAACTGCCCAGCTGGCCCAGAACAGTCTGGCCAGGAGCACACGCCTACCTGGGGATCGACACTAAAGACGGCTTGGCCCTTGCCGTCCACCGCCTGCAGCGCACAGTGGGCAGGATGGGGAGCATGAGCGGACAAGGGAAGGAGATGGGCTGGTGGAGGTTGCGGCAGACCATTGCGCCACCCTGCCTGCTATCAGAAGCGCTGCTGTGTGCATGGCCTGCTAGCTGACTGGCTGCCCGTCTCAACGCCCCTTACCGTGAAGGTGGCCGCATTGGCAATGAATCCGGTCGTGACAGTCACGGTGCTGGCCTGGATGGCGCCGGCATCGGTCAGCTGGATCTGCACAAGCGGACGAGGCATTGCGGTTGAACATGGCTGATGCTCATTCTAGGCTTGTGGCCCGCCCTGGGCTTCCGCCTTAACTACATGGACATACTATGTTATGAACATAGTATGCACATAGTATGAACATACTATGCTAGAAGCGACCAGCCCCGGCCTGCGCACCTTCGCATTCCCGTTCTTGTCCAGAACCTTCACGTCCCTGACCTTCAGGCTGCAGCAGGCGTCAGGGTTCGGGGGGAGGTGAGGCGCCGCGGCACTGCCGCGGGCAGGTGCACCGCATCAGAGCAGAGCCCAGCATTGCTGCTAATGGGAGGCAGACTGCGCGCCCGCCGGCGGTGCCGGCGCGGTACCGGTGCAGCACCGCCGCCCCTGCTGGCACCCTCCCAGCCACGTGAGACCACCACTACACGCACTCTTGAACCTCGAAGATGGGTGCCTTCATCGCAGATGTAGCTTCAACGTTCTGCACGGGAGGGCAAGCGCAGGAGCGGGGCGCAGCCTGGGCGGTAGTACATGAGTGCGCACGCACGCAGCAGCGGGGAGCCCATCAATCCAGCCTAGGTGGCTGAACTTCCTCAATCCACGCCCAAGGGCGTGAATCCTTTCTTTCTTCCTTTCTTGGCTGGTTGAACTTCGACCGAACTCACCATGCCCTCGACACGATTAGCCTTGACCTGAGTCGCTTGCACGAAGCCTGCAGCAGGAGCTTCCCCGGCAGCAGGTGAACTCTAATTGTGCCCAATCTCTGCGGTCTACTTGCAGCCAGCCAGCTGCAGCTTGCGGCAGGTGTGTAGTGGTGCCACGATCATCGACGCCATCATCATCATCGCGTCGTCCAGGCAGTCGAGAACGGCGGGGGCTCACCTGTGGCATCAATGCCGGCGGCCTTGAAGCCCAAGGTAGTAGTACCGCTAGAGCTGGGCCCATACACATCAATTGGTCCCTGCGACAACCGGGGACGGGAAGCTTGATGCCCATCATTTTGAAAGAAGGTGGTGGATTACGGAGGCAGGCGGGGCCGCCGCTACCGCCCATACACGCCCACTATGCAGTTATGGTACCACAGACGTTTAGTGCCCTATGTTCCAACCCAGCGCTGTTGGTACATTGCTTTCAAGCTTCCCCGGGGCGGCTATGAGAATGGTGCACTTGCGAGTGACCCATGGGCTGCTCCAAGCGAGACGCATGAGCAACGGCAGCATGCCAGAGGCCTCACCGTCCTCAGAGCGCCATTTTGGTTGAGGATGAAGCGCGCGTCGGTGCCCTTGAGGACACCAAAGACACCTGAATTCTCTTGTACCTCATCTGCACAGCCAGGGACGCCGGGCCATGTCGCTTGCACTGCGTGAGCGACTCGGGCGGCATTGCACGGCATGCATGGAGTGCTGGGACTGGTGGCTCACATGGCTGGTCGGCGTCGGCCCTCTTGGTGGCCACAATGATGAAGGGGCAGTTCATGGTCAGGTAGGCATTGTTAGTCGGGTACGTGGAGCTGCAGGGTTGTGGGAACGGGCAGGAACACCGCAGCGTTGAGCAGCTGAGTGCTCAAGGTGCCGCGGGCAGGCGCGCACCAGACAGCCATGCAGGCTGGCCGGCACCACCGCCACAGCGGAGGCTGTTGGAACGTGCGCCTGATGCACCGCTTGATGTGCCGGCGCAGCCTGAGCAGGGCCCGGGAGGGGAGCCGGTGCTGCACAGCAGGCGGCGGTGCCACTCACAAGCAGTGTGCAAACTGGAACGCCTGCTGCAGGCGGCGGCGGAACTGCTCGGGGTCGTCCGCCAGCTCCTCGCCCACCAGCGACTGCAGGGGGAGAGGAGGGCCCGGGTTGCCAGGCGGGAGGGTCACATACATGGGCAGGCGGCAACGTGACGCGGGGCTACGGGATGGCGATCGCAAGGGCCGCTTGAACCCCCTGGCACGGCCACGCCGAGGCGGCAGCGAGGGTGGGCGTGCCAGTTGGGCCCAAAACCGGCTCTGCGAGGGGTGGCGGCTGCCACACAGACCCCAACCTACAACCCAGCATTGGCCGGCTTCCTTCCCTACTCCTCACCGCCAGAAGCTTGCGGCTATGGCCTGTCTCAAAGTCCTGCAGCAGGAGGGCGCAGCTCTTTCAATTGGTGCACCGTGCGGGAAGTCGCACGGAGGAGGCTCCTGCCACCGCTGCGCCGCCGCAGACGGCTGTTGGCCGCATCCACCGCCACTCCCCGCTCTTTTGCTTCTGGTTTGGAACCACATCAAGAAAATGAGCGCGCGATGCGCGGCTTGCCGGCCGGCGCGTGCTTCCAAGCCAAAGCGGGACTGTCACGCGCTGCCGGCTCACCTTCTCAGTTACATCGAGCCCGGAGCGACCGATTGAGCCAATGGAGGGCGAAGAAGAGCGCGAAAGCAGCAGGGCGAGGAGCATCACGTTGGTGACGCCCAGGGCGACGAGCCCGGCGCGCGCCGTGCGGTCGGACGACATCCTGGTAGTGTTTCCGAGACAGTGAAAGTGCGGCGGCGGAGCGATCGGATGTATGAAGTCGGATCATGCTGTGCCCCCGCAGCGGCGCCGGTTCCAAGGCAGCTGCCACCCAGGTTTGATTGCCTCGCACCTTGCTCGCCCTAGTCACTGACTCGAACAGGAGAGGCCTCCAGGTGAAAGAAGGAGAACGGTAAAACCAACCGAATAGACCGTGCACTTGAGCTGGAGACACAGCCTGCGGTGTGGCGTGTGCCACCCTGCACGTGCGTACTGGCTGTTCATGCCGAACTCAACCTCCACTGCAGACTGAGGGGCTTAGCCAGGCTGCTCCCATGTCCAGTGCGGTTGCTAGGCTGCGACGGAGTCCCCGGCAGCTGCTCTCAATCAATATTTTCCAGCATCGCCGCACCCGCACACCGCTGTTACACTTGTCGCATTCACGGCGCCCACAGGCGGCTGCGGCGGCAGTGGCTGAAGCAGTCGCGAGTGCATGCACAGCGGCCACCCCCGCCGCCATGGGAGCTGCCTGCAGTAGCAGCTGAGCAGCTGCCTCTCACTGGCATTGCACTGCCGTGCAGAGCAGTGCACAGCCACGTGAGGGCACCTCAGCCAAGTTGCTGGCAGCTGCTGCAGGGTTCAGCAGATAGTTGCATGCCAACACTGCCCTGCTGCCACCCAGGTGCAGGTGCCAGGTTGTTTCATGTTCACACAGCCCGGGCGGCTGGTGCGGCTACGACCAGAGGGTTGCCATGTATGTGGCAGTGCGGCAGTGCGGTGGGGAGCAAACCAAATGACGGGGTGCGTGCCGAAAAAAAACCGAGGGGGGCTGGGAGCAAAGGGGGGCAGGACGTCAGGGGAGAGGAACAAAAGAGCGCAAGAGAGATGGGCCAGCTGGGTGAAGAGCAGGGAAAAGAGCAAGGTCAGGTGGGCCGAGGGACGGGGGATGTTGAGTTGAGGTGGCAGCCAGTGGGAGGGGCACCGGCGCCGTCGCCCGGTGCGTGCCGGCGGGCGGCACTGTGTGCTGGACTGCGCATGCTGTGCTGTGCATGTGTGCTGTGCATGCTGTGCTGCTTTACGCCAGGGGCGTGGAGCCCAGCACCTGGGTGGCCACGTACTGCTGCTTGAACTCGGCCTGCGGGTGAGGGGCGGGGCAGCATGTTGAAGTGACAAACAGAGTTGCTGCAAGTCGCAGAAAGGCGGCGGAGGGCAGTGCAGCGGCTTTTGCGAGCAGGCGCTGCCCCACAAGTCACATGTTGCGCCACTGCGCAGTGCAGTGCATGCACCCGGCAAAGGCTCCCTGCCTGGCAATTTGTGCTCACCCGCTGCTCCAGGTCCAGCAAGGAGCGGGAGCGGTCCAGCTTGGTGCGGTACCGGCGGAAGGCGATGCTGCAGGGGATGAGCAGCAGCAGTGGGTACCCGTGTGAGGAGAAGTCGTAAGGGTGACGTGTGAGGGTGGTGGCGATGGCAGGTGGCAGAGGTGGCGTGTGCCAAGGCTGGGCCGAGGGGCGGTGAGATGGGGAGTCCACACCGCCGCCACACACACCCAACATGCAGCCCATGCAGCATGCATGGGCGTCCCAATGCATTCGGTCGGGCTCACCGGTCGTACACCACCGCCAGGAAGCTGAAGAAGAAGAGGATGGCCTCCAGCCAGGACAGGCCAATCACGCCGTTGCGCGCCGACTCGCCCTGGTACCCCGCATCCGAAGCCTGGCCGCCGCGGACTGCAAACGGGAGGAGAGGATGTTTGGGAAAGCGGCGGTGAGCAGTAGTGCACCAGCGGGCTAGCCTTGGCAGCTGCGGCTGCTGCAGCACTTGTCCACCCTCTGCAAACGGGCAGCACGGCCAGGCAGGCAGCTGGCTCGATGGGGGGCAGGCCGCAATGCAGCCCTCAGGAGCCAGCAACTCACTGGTGATGGTGATGGCCAGGACCATCCACCAGAAGGCGCCAAAGAGGGACAGGGAGCCGAAGATGGCCTGCAATGCAAGTGGTAGAGCAACGGTGCACCAAGGCGGGTGAGTCGGGTACAGCAGGTGGCTGCTGACCTCAACACCGAAGCAAGGCGGCTGCTGGCACCACCCTCGGGGTGCCGGCACATGTGCCGCCCAGGCTGCAACGCACGCCGGCCAGTACAACACGGCCGCATGCCTGCCAGACAGCGCGGCGGGTGTGCTTGTGGCCGGTTGCCGCCCATCCGCTTGCACACACTCAACAAGCGCCACTCTTCCGCGCACCTCCAGGAAGCGGTCGTTGCCGCCGCGCAGCGTGCCAATGGCGGGGGCCAGTAGGATGAGGGAGAAGAAGAGGCCAAAGCCGCTGGTCACGTACACAAAGTCTGCGAGGCAAGGAGAGGGGAGGGGAAGCAGGCAGCAAGAGAGGAGTGTGAGGCTGGCCAGTGAGTGTGTGCGCAAGGCGGCGAGGTCACGGGGATGGAGGCGGCTAGGGCAGGGCGGGGTTGGGCCGGGAGGAGCTTGGGTGGCCAGGGGGAGGGCAGGGCAGTGGTGGGGACTTCAAGGCGGGCAGGTGGCGAGGGCATGGGGTGGCAGCGTGCAGTAGGCATAGCGGGTCAAGGAGGGCGCAGGGGGAGCGCTTGGTCCAACTGGGGGCCAGCAGGAGCAGGTAGGGTGCAGCAGCCAAACCAGCTTTGAAGTGCTGTGCCAACAGTGCAGCCTTGCGGTGCGGTGCCCACAGACCAGCTGAGGCAGGAGGTCCAATGAATAGGCAGCTGCAGCCTGCTGCTGGCGGTGCATGCATGCATGCAAGGCGCGGCGGGCCGGCGCTTGGCCACCACACACAACCGTTCATTTGACACTCACCGCACACGCTGCCACTCAGCAAGTTGAGGTAGCACTTGTCGCCGCCAGGGTTGAGCTCCGCGCTGGTCACTGCCGGGATGGTGATGCCAAAGATGATCTGCATGGACGGGTGGAGATGGGGAGATGATCGCAGCCGGGATGGCAGCAGTGAGGCGGCGCCCCAGCGCAGGCACAAGGCCCCGCTCGGCTGGTGCAAGGCGGCGGCGGGGCGACGGGACTGCCTCAGGCGGCCCAGCCCAGCCCAGGTGGCTGCCGCGGGCTGTACCAAAAGCTTGCCTGCAGCGCCACAAAGCCCAGCAGGGCTGCGGCTGCCTTGGTGCCAGCCATGGTGGGCGTGGAGGAGCGGGCGGCGAAGCGGCTACGGGCGGGATGTGTGCAGCGGAGGCCTGAGCAAATAAAGCACTGGGGACAGGGGCGCGATCAGTGCAATTGCGAGCAACAGGCCCCTTGCCCGCACAGGTGCCAGCACATACCAGCAGACGCTGAAGACTAGCCTTCACGTCGCGCCTGCTGCCCCGCTATTCCAGCTTCCTATCTGATCTGCCGCCGGCAGCACACGGTGATTCAAGGGCTTGAACCGTGCACACCCGCCTACCCCGCCCCCTTCTGTACCCACTCGCGCCCCCGGCACACAAGCCACCCGCAGCCGCCGCCCACCTGCTTGTGGCATTTAGGGGATTGGTGTGAGCCGCGCCCAGCCGCCGCCCAGCCGCCCAGCCGAAGCAGCCCCTAGCGCCGCCCCCCAGCGCCAGCGACGATGGCGGTGGCACGGGACCTTAACGGCGACGACTCGAGCCAGGCCTCGGGCTCCCAGGAGCTCAAGACCTCGGTCACCTTTGCCCTGCGTGAGGCGGAGGACAAGAACCTGATCCAGGAGGCCCGCTCGCTCATCAACAAGCAGAAGGCGCAGTGAGTGTCCGCCGCTCTTAGCCAGCACGCATGCATCTCGCTTGCGCACCCCAAGGGAGCCCTTATCTCGAACGCTGGCACGCCTCCCCCTCCCCCTCTGCAGATGGAAGGAGGAGACTGAGGGCTGGACCTGGTGAGCTGCCTGGCTGCCTGGCTGGTTTGTTTGCACCCTGCTTGCTCCCAACCTCCCGGCGCTGACGCGTGGGTGGTTAGGTTGGGCCTGCCGCGGTGCGCGTCCCCCGCCGCACGCCGCTCGCTGCATCGGCCGCCGCCGCTGATCGCCGATCTGATGCCATCTCTGATGATCTTGCGCTCCTGTCAGGTACACCTGGCTGGCCTTCTACATCCCGTTCTTCGGATGGATCCGCACCTACCAGTGGAAGCAGTGGCTGCTGGTGAGCCCCCGCTGCCCGACTGAATGGCAGCAACACGCCGGCCGCCCCCGGCCACACACTTTGCTGGCGGCTTCTGCCACACGAAGTCGGCTTCCGCCACACACATGTGCAGCGGCATGCCAGCTGCGGGCGCTCACTGCTGCCTGTCACGCCCTCCCTTTACTTCACCCCGCAGTGGGATGTGGCGGCCGGCATGTCCACCGCTGCCATGGTCATTCCCCAGGTGCGCAAGGCCACAGCCCGAGCTGCAGCAACCTGGCCCCCGCAAGTGCAAGCATGCCACACCTGCCCCCCAGCCCTGCTGTTCAGCCCTCGCTGCCGCCCAGCCCTCCCCCGCCCTGCCATCAACCCCACCATTGTGCTCCCACCCCACCACCGCAGGGCATGTCCTACGCCAACCTGGCTGGCCTGCCCTACGCCTTTGGTCTGTACGGCGCCTTTGTGCCATGCATAGTCTACGCTTTCCTGGGCTCCTCCCGACAGCTGGTGAGGACAGGCAGCCGCCATGCGGGGGAGCGGCGGCATCTCATGTCCTGCAGCAGAGCAACCAGCCACCTGCCGCCTCGCCCCACACCCGCCTGCTGTCACCGTGCACTTCCATGCTCCCCTCAGCTCACCCCCTGCCGCGCTTGTTCTCGTCTCCCCTGCCTGCACAGGTGGTGGGCCCTGTGGCTGTGACGTCCATTCTGCTGGCCAACGGCCTGCAAGACTTCATGCCATACCTTGAGGTGCGGTTCATTGCTTACTACATGGTCGGTCTTGCAGAGCTATGGCTTTCTGAACTGCCGTGTGCTGCTGCTTGCTGTGGCAGCCGCTCTGCCACTTGTGCCGGCACCCGCCCCGCCTCTCCTCCACGCACCCACGCCGCACCTGCATGCCACAGCACCGCGCTCACCCTGCTTGCCGCCTTCACATCCACCCCTGCAGGACCCTAACAACCCCAAGACCCCCGAGGAGAAGCAGATCCAGGAGAACTACAACCACGCTGCAGTGCAGATTGCGTTTGTGGCCGGCTGCTTCTACACTGCCATTGGCGTGCTGCGCCTGGGGTGAGTGTCCAGCAGCCCCGCTGGCTGGCGGCAGGGTTGCAGGCGGTCTACGAGGGTACATGCTTGCACGTGACAGCAGCAGAGCTCTCACGTGTGGTTGCTGAGCAGCCGCCTACCAAGCAATCCCTTGCGCAGTCTGCCGGCAAGCCTCATTCCATCTCTGACTTGGGACCCGCCTGCTGGCTGCCGCAGCTGGATCACCAACTTCCTGTCCGCCGCCGTCATCTCCGGCTTCATGACCGGCGCCTCTGTGATCATTGCGCTGTCCCAGGTGGGCACAGCGCGCACAGCAGGGTGCACAGCAGGGTGCACAGCAGGGTGCATGCATGCCATTTCGCATGTTGCATCGCATGCTCCCCAGGGCCTCACTGGCGTTCCTCCCCCCGCCCCTTGCCTTGCCCACCCACCCGCAGGTCAAGTACATCCTGGGCCTGAAGCTGCCCCGCTCCGACAACATCCAGGACGCCCTGAGTGACATCTTTGACAACCTGGGCGGCTTCAAGTGGCGCGAGTTCTGCATGGTGAGGGGCGGCTGCGCTGTGCATGCTGCGCTGTGTGCCCGGCGGCAGGTGACCAGGCTCAGCCGTGCACTGGGCACCCCAATGTTCCCAATCCGGCCTGCTGCACCCCTGCTTCTTGTTCTGCAGGGCATGGCCTTCATCTTCCTGCTGCTGGCCTTCCAGTACCTGTCCCGCCGCTACAAGTGAGAACAGCTGCGCTGCACTTGCATCTACCTGTGCGTGCCCGCGGCCTGTGCGTGCACTGCTCAAGCAAGCGAGCCCTGCTCTTCTCGCCCTGTGCATGCGTTCTCTGGTTATGCATCCCGACCTTCTGTCACCCACTGTTCACACCATCTGCCGCAGGAAGCTGTTCTTCCTCAAGGCGCTGGGCCCCCTGACCGTGTGCGTCATCTCTATCGCCCTCATGGTGAGCTCGTTGTGAAGCGCGCTGCTCCTTGTGGTTGGGGGACGGCTACATGCCCGAGAGCTCGGCTCCCGGCTGCCAATTGATGCTCTGGGGCCTGAGCTCAGGAGAGCAAGCAGTGTGTTCCCTGCTCACTCAATTGGTGTCCTGCCCCTCGCCTTGTGCAGAACATCTTCGGCTGGTACAAGCCCACCGAGTCGTGCAAGCCGCAGCCCTGCGTGCAAGGCCCCAAGATCAAGCCCATCGGCAAGATCCCCTCTGGTGAGCGCAGCGGTTTCAGCTTGCAAGCTGCCACAGCAGCCGACTGTCCGCATGTTTGGGCATGCTGGCCCCTCCGCCTTGCGCCGGCACAGCTCCCAACCCCTTTGATCCCGCCCCCATCCGCTGCCTGAATTCAACCCCTACCTCCACCTGCTCCTTCTCCGCAGGCCCGCCCGACTTCACCGCCGGCTGGTGGCTGCCGCTGTTCAACGTGTCGCGCCAGATGGTGCTGGCCGTGCTGATCTGCATGGTGGACATCTGCGAGTCCATCTCCATCGCAAAGGCGCTGGCCCGCGTGAATAAGTGAGCAGCAGTTGCGGCTGGTCAGCAGGACGTGCGGAGCTTGTCTTGGGTGCTTCAGCCCCTGCAGGGGTTGCATCTGCCAGCCGGTCACACTTCGGTCCCTGCACCCATCTCGGGTGCCCCTCCTGCCCACCACCAGCAACTGACCTGGCCACTTGCCGCTCCCTCCCATAACGAACAGGTACACGCTCAACTCCACCCAGGAGCTGCGCGGCCTGGGCATCGCCAACCTGGCGGGCGCCATGTTCAACTGCTACACCACCACCGGCTCCTTCTCCCGCTCCGCCGTCAACAACTCCGTGGGGTGAGGAAGAACAAAGGGCTGTGTGAGTGCATGGGGCAGTGCAATCAGCTGTGGACGGCAGGGCAAGTACTGGGCAAGGGCAGCTAAAGGGTGCCCCTAGCCGCACCCATCCACCTGCTCATCGGTAGCAGCCTGCCCCGCCCTCCGCCCCATGCAGCGCCAAGACGCCCCTGGCCAACTTTGCCACCGGCGTCACCATCTTCATCACCATCATGTGGATCACTCCCGGTAAGTGCTGAGTGGCATTGGAGATTGCAAGAAACATACGACGTGGAGGCTTTACAAAAGCTCCTGCTGCGGAATCCCGCCGCCTCCCCGCCCATCCCTTGCCTGGCCCTGAGCTCATCCCCACCCTGCTGCTTCTCCGCCCCGCAGTGTTCAAGAACATGAGCCAGAACGTGCAGGGCGCGATCATTATCGTGGGCGTGCTGCAGCTGTTTGACTGGTGAGCGCTGGACCTGGTTGGCGGTAGGCGGGCAGGGCGCAACAAGCAGGGGCAGAGCCAGGGCAGCAGGCAAGGCGGCATTCACCTGCCCCATCCAATCCACCCACCACCCACCCAAATCTTCTCCTCGCCTTGCAGGCCCGAGTTCCTGTACCTCTTCAAGATCAACAAGTTTGACTGGCTGGTCTGGGTCACCTCGTTCCTGTGCACCCTGTTCCTGGTGAGTGCGGGAGGCTGAAGCTGCCCTCTCAAACCTACCCGCACAGCAGGCAGCACACGCCGGATGCCTGCCGCTGCTTGGCTGCGCGCACACCACGCGCAACACTGCTGCTCGCCTCCTTATCCTGCCCCCTCCTCCCTTCCTCCCTGCTTGCCTCCCCTCAGGGCGTTGAGATCGGCATCGGCATCGGCGTGGGCGTGTCCCTGGTGGTCGTCATCTACCGCACCGCCTTCCCGCGCATCACCACCCTAGGCCGCCTACCCGGCACCTCAATCTACCGGTGAGGCCGCTCTGGCTGCCGTCTTTGCTAGCTGTACAATGCCAGTGCAGGCCTGCCGTCCAGCCAGCCTGGCCAACCAGTCGGTGATCTACTTGCTGAAAAGACGGAATGTTCTGCCATGCTCACTACTTGCAGGAGCACCAAGCAATATCCCGAGGCGGAGCCGCAGCCCAACGTGCTCATCCTGCGCATCGACTCCCCCATCTGGTTCGCCAACGTGGAGGTGAGGGGAGGGATGGATTGATTCGAAAGTTCATGCTGCCATCAACCTGGCTGCCGGTCAATTGACCGGCACCTGATGGGAGTTGCAAGCGGCAGTACCAAGGCCCCTTCCCAGCCCAGCACATCCCGACTGACCGTCCCGCTACACACCATTCTCCTGCCTGCCCTGCAGTCGGTGAAGGAGTTTGTGCGCACCAGCATCACGCGGCAGTCCAAGGCGGCGGCTGAGGGCGGCGACCGCGTGCGCGCGGTGGTGCTGGACCTCTCACCCGTCACTGGTGAGCTGGCGTGGCCCCCACTGTTGGCTGATGTTATCGCCGGTCGCTCTCATGCGGGCGCAGCTTGCACTGCGCAGCGGCGCGCCATGTGCCCCTGCACTTTGCCTGGCCAGGACACTTGTGAGGTTGCCTTGCTGGCTTCTTCACCCGTGCCCTGCCTGCCCCTCCGACCTTCCCTCACCCGCAGACATCGACGCCACCGGCATCCACTTCCTGGACGACCTGGTGGATGAGCTGCGGGACGACAACGTCGACCTTGTGCTGGGCAACCCCGCCAAGAACGTGCTGGTGCAGCTGAAGCGCGCGCACCTGGTGCGCAAGATCGGGCGCGCCAACATCCACATCAACGTGGCCGATGCAGTCAACCAGGTGGGCGGGAGTTATTGCAACTGGGCTGGGCAGGGCTACGGCTGCATGGGTGCATGACTGCAGAAAATGCCTTGCAGGCAAGCGGATGGCGTTGCAGTGTTTGCCCTCAAACTTCGAACCTGCTGCCCAAACCCCGCTCACCAACCCATCACTTTGCGCCCCCACTTGTGTTATTGCAGGCCACCTCCCTGGCGGCCACGCAGCGCAAGCTGGAGACTGTGGACAACGTGTAAAAAGCCCAGCACGCACAGCAGGCCGCCTCAGCATAAACAGCAGGCCGCCTCGCAGCAGGCCGCCGTTGGCAGCGGCCCACGGCAGCCGGCCCGCGGGTGCCCCTTGTTACCGCACCGCAGGCCGGCCTGCCAAAGTTGGATTGAAGCCATTTGAAGCGGGCTGGCCGCCACGTGACCCGCCGGCGCGCTTGCTGCACAGCGCAGCACAGCACAGCATGCACCACCGCACCCCACTGCAAAGCAGCACTGCACAGCAGCAGCAGTCGCAGGCGCACCGGCGGCTCCCTAGCCACAGCCCCTTCCCATCCCAACTGGCGCCGCCGCCACGGCGGCCGAGGTAGACGCATCACCCAACTCAACCCCAGCACCCTTTTCCAGTGACGGTGCGGGTCGTGAGCACCCCTCATTCGCTCTCCCCCTGCCCCGCCGTCGGTTCTGCCCACGTACTGATTTCCCTCGTTTTGTTTCATCTCACTGTGACTGGCTGTCGCTCCATTTGCTTCGACCCTGCCGCACCTTTCTTCCAACCCCCGCCGCTCCGGAGCGGCGCCTCTGCATCGCCCACGCCTCCCGTCCCAACATTTCATCAGTTCAGCTCTCTCGCTAACCCCCCTGGTGTAACCCAGTGACTCCGTTCTCAGGGGGGCATGCAACTTGCATTGCAAGGGCGGCGGCGGCGGCAGCAGCGGCGGGAGGGCGGCACAGCTGGGAGGTGGCTGCCGTGACCAGCTGCGCCGATAGCCGAAGGTCATGTGTGCCAAACGCCCCATTTGGCGGCTTTGTGCTTTGAACCCCACATGGCATGCTGTGGCCATGCTATGGGGCTGTGCCATTTCAACTGCCGTTTTCGTCTCACCCCAACCACGCATCTGGCGGCACAGCTGGCGCAGCAATACCTGCAGACGGCACATGCGGCCTGTCGGCAGTGGATAGGCCAATGCTCCAGCAGTCGGTGCATGCAGGCCTGAACGGCGGAGCCACATCACCGGCAGTGTTGGCACACAGGAGCCGCCGCCGCCTGCGGCCATCAGACGGGCGAACATTGCGCCAGTTGGCTGCGCCACGTACAGGTACCTGCCTGCCTGCCTGCAAGAGAAAAAACCTGAAAAAACACTTGTCATGGCAAATGCTCGCCCGCTGGCCCAGCTGGCGCTGCACGCTGCGGCGGCTACTCTTGCTGCTGCCAGCGCACTGTCTGGGCTCTGTGGCTTTGCTGGTGTTGTTGGCTCGCTGCTGGTCTCGTCAATTTTGTCGACCGAGTCGCCTCCCGTGAACTGCTGATGGACTGCTGATGGAGGTGCCCCAGTCGGCTGCTGAGCGCGCGGCGGTCAGCAGCGAACTGAGGCAGCAGACCAAGGCGGCGATACTGGCAGGTGGGCCGCTGGGGCGGGGAATCGCACGCCCGCTGGGGCGGGGAATCGCACGCCCCGTTTTCGTTCAACTGCACCGCCCGCTCTGAGTCGCCTTGCTCTCGCCCTACGTGTGCTTCGTCCCTGGAGCCTGCCGCCCGCGGCCTCTTTGCTGCCGTCCAACGCTGCCGCCCGACCCCACTGCCGCCCGACCCCGCCGCCCCCGACGCAGGCCGCCTCGAGGAGGCTGAGCGCCTGCAGCTGGCAGAAATCAATTTCGCTTCGCGGTGCGAGCTGAAGGACGCATTGCTCGACCAGAACATGCCTGCAGGTGGGATGGCGGTGTCTCCACACCCACGCTGCCGCTGCTGTTGCTGCTCCGCCGCCACTGTGCTGCTGGCGCTGCCGCGAATCACACATTACCCCAGCTGCCCCCACACTGAGGCATGTTTTGTGTTTTTTGCAGACGAGCTTGCTTTGTTGGAGGAGAACGTGCGCGTCACTGGCGCTGGGCTCCAGAAGCTGGCGGCAGCGGCGCGAGGCGAGCGCTAGATGGCGCAGCGGCGGCTGGTTGCGTCGGCACGATATGTGGAGGCTCGGAACGACGCCATGTGGAGCGACCTGTTCCACGCTGACGTACGCGCTGCTGAGTGGAGCCTGGTAGCCATGCCTTGGCTGCAGCTGAACGCTCTGCCGCAGTACCCAAACTCGATCTGGTACTGCCTGCGAGTCGGTGTGGCAGTACTGGCATTTTCCAAGAGCAGTGGGCGTGCCGTGGCGCGCTCTGTTCATCACACTGACTGGCTGTCGCTCATTTGCTTCGACCTCTGCCGCACGTTCTTCCAAGCCCCCGCTGCTCTGGAGCGGCGCCTCTGCATCCCCTCTCCTTCCCTCCCAACATTTCATCAGCTCAGCTGCAGCTCTCTCGCTAACAACCCCTGGTAAATCTGTGACTCAAAACAAACCAACCGGTAGGAAGCTACAGAGTGCGCCTGCAACTTGCGTTGCAAGGGCGGCGGCGGCGGCGGGCGGGAAGCACAGCATGGGAGGTGGCTGCTTTGACCCGCTGAGTCAGTAGCCAATGGTTGTGTTTGCCAAACTACCCATTCGGCCGCGTTGTGCTTTGAACCCGACATGCAGCACGTGCTGTGACCGTGCTATGGGCTGTGCCAGCAAAGGGGGAGGGGCCTTAAATCACCACGCGCTTGCACGGAACGCCTACCCACGTCTTGCATCTTGCGACTCGGGAGCTTACACACCCTAGCAAGAACCCCGGGGCCTACACGGTTCGCGATGGTCGTCCTCTCGCCGCTGCGCGCCTTCGGCGCCGCCCTGGTCACTCAGGCAAGCATTACAAGGCGGTTGATGCCGCCGCATGCCGGCGGGAGGCCGGCTGCCCCTGGCTGCTGGCGGTTGCAGTGGTGCCGCCATTTGCCGTGTCGCCGCCGCCCACCGTGCCCCCGTCCCTCTCCCTCTCCGGCCCCTCCTGCTGCAGATATCGCTGGCCATCGTCATTCCCATCATTGTCAGCACCAAACTGAGCCCCGATGGCAGCTGCCTGCTCAACACCAGCGGCAACACATGCCTGTGAGCGCTCCGCCTGCCGCCGCCGCACGCCGCTGCTGCCGCAGCCTCAGGCTGCCACCGCTGCGCAGCTGCCACGCCGGCTCCGCGCCTGACACTCCCTACCTCTTCCCTTCCACTCTACAGGTTCATTGAAATCACGGCGGGTTTCTCGCTCTTCTTCTCTGTGCTGCTGGCCATTGCCGGCGTCGCGGCGGCGCGGCAGCAGCCCCCCTCCCCGCCAGCCCTCGCGGACGAAGCCACCAGCGTGTCTGCATTTGCCATCCTCTGGTGGACCGTGGCCGCCCTCACCGCCACCGTCCGCGGCCAGGAAGCCAGCAACGCGGGCCTGCCCGAGACATCAGCACGTACCGCAGTCATCGCGCTGAGCTGGCTGCTGCTGGCGGCGTTCATCGCCACATGGGCCGCCGCCATGTCTGACCGGTGAGGGGCCGCGCGTGGTGTGTGGTGCCTGGCTGTGTAGCCTGCTGGCTGCGGGTCTGCGCGGCTGTTTGCCCCCGCAGCTGCCCTGCGGGCCATGTGCACTTGCTCATTGTCTCTTGCCACATGCCCACTCTATCTGTCCCTGCCGCTCCTAATCCCATCTGCCCAACACTCACCCTCACCCCCACCTGCCCTTCTGCCACCCCCTGTGTGCAGGATAAAGGAAGCGCAGCGCCAGGCCAAGCTGCGCCGCACCACCAGCCAGCGGGAGGCCGACTACCTGGAAGCCGAAAAGGCGGCGCTCAAGCAGCAGGCGGCGCCTGCAGTGCCCAGCGGAGTGCCGCCGCCGGCGGCCCTGGTGACGGTGGTGTGACGAATGGCTGGGCCATCGTCTTTACAGCACTGTACAGCTCTCCAGTTGAGACACAGAACGTGGCAGGCTGGCTGCACCCAGCATCGCCCTTTTCTGCAAGCTCTCGCCCCTGCAAGCTGTGGCAGCATTGCCAGCACAGCAGGTGGGGGCCTTGCACCCACCACATGCAGCATTTTTCCCCTCACCCGAATAAATAAACGAGTGCCGGCAACCTTGTGCCATGCGTAAACGATGCGACCCGTTGCAAGTGCGCAACATTCATACCTACCCTTCTATCCCTCTTCAGTCCCTGCTATTGCCTCCCGTTGCCCTTGCTCCGCTCCTCTCCCTGCACCCTTGCTATCGATCGTTCTTGCCTCTGATGCCTGCCCCCTTTTTGACCAGCTGACACCGTTGAGCACTCGCCCCTACACCCTTTGCTTCTTCGCCGCATGTGCGGCGCTCACGACATTGCCGCCGCGCACATGCTGCCCGGCACGCTGCACAATTGCAACGCATTCAATGCAGCAGTGAATGGATGGACACAGCAGAGGGGGATGCAGGGGCGTTTGGCTTCGCTGCTGGCTGCCGTGCACGCGGTGGCGGAGCCAGGTCAGCCTGTGATGCCCAACGCCGAGACAGCGTCCGGCGCCTGACCAGGCGCAGCTTGCATACACCGGAACCCGATCAGACGGTCTCAGCCGCGTTCCAGCGTTTGCAGCGCTCACGATCGTCTCAGACGCGTCCTTCCGGGCTCCTGAGACCGCCCGCGGGGCGGCGGCCGCCAGCTAGCGTCGCCATCGGGCTGGAGCAGCGGACAGGCGACCGGCAAGCAGCACAGGATGGCGGCCTTCGGCAAGCTCGACCTGAGTATGCTGGAGCAGCCGGCGGGCCTCGCCCGGGAGACTTTGGGGCTGGACGCGATCGCGGGATGCGGGCCGGCGGCAGACAGCTTCCCCCTGCCGGCGGTGCAAGACGTGAGCGGTGGCGGCGGTGGGGGCGGGCCGGAGTTTCTTGCTTGTGCAGGGGCTGGCGGGCACAGCCGCCAGTTCTGCTGCTGATGGGCTGAAACAGGCACACAGCACTGACTTTTCAACGGCAGCCTTGCCAGCCGATGCCGCAGCCTGCCGTGGCTGCGGCCCTCAGGCCCTCGCCGCCGACTCTTTTGTTCTGCGCGCCCCCGCCCGTCTCCTGCTGCGCTCAACTGCCAGCTGCTGCTGTGCCCTGCAGCTGGATTCGTTTGAGCGGGAGGTGGTAGAGTATGTGAAGCCCAACCACGGCACAACCACGCTAGGGTTCATCTTCCAGGTGCAGGCTCGCGGGGCTGCCTGGCCTGCAATGTGATGCTGCAGGATGGCGCTGCAACAGGCCGCTCCTGTTGCTGGTGCAGCTGTTGCTGCGGCGGTGTGCGCTGCCGCTGGCCAGAGCGCCACGCGCCTGCACTGGCTGTGTTTCACTGCTGCATGGCGCTCTGCTTGCCTCACCTCAACGCCTGCAGGGCGGCGTCATCATTGCGGTGGACTCGCGAGCCAGCCAAGGCTCCTACATTTGTGAGTTGACCATGTTGCTGGCAAGGTTTCTGTTGCCGCCTCTTGCAGCTGTGACCTGCTAGGCCCCTGAAACAATCCGCCTTGGCCGGCGCTGCCTTGTCTGCCATGATCCGAGCCGCCATGCCGCCGGCTGCGGTGCTGCTGCTGCTGCTGCTGCTGCTGCTGCTGCTGCTGCTGCTGCTGCCGTCTCAACCCCCACCATGTTTCCCCGCCCTCGCATTCTCGCCCTGCAGCGTCACAGACAGTGAAGAAAGTGATCGAGATCAACCCGTACCTGCTGGGCACGATGGCGGGCGGCGCAGCGGACTGCCAGTTCTGGGAGCGGAACCTGGGGCGGCAGGTGCGCTGCGCGGTTATCCATTTGGGTGGAGTAGCTGTGCAAGCTCCGATGGAACGTGCGCTGTGCTTGGCTTTCATGATCGGCTGCAGCGGGTGGCAGAGCATTCCATCCCCTGCCATACCGCCTGCTGTCCTTTCGCTGACCCTTTTGATCGCAGTGCCGGCTGTACGAGCTGAACAACGGCAAGCGCATTACCGTTCGGGGCGCCTCTAAGCTGCTGGCCAACACGATGTTCTCGTACCGCGGCATGGGGCTCTCCATGGCAAGTGCTGCTGTTCTGTGCTGCGATTTGTTAGATGCGGCTGTCTTGCAACTCGTGTGATGCTGATGAGGGCCTTGCTGGTGGACAGTTGTGTACCCAGCGTTGGCCTGCCCATGGTGTGGGTTATTGATGGGGCAAATGCATGGCATGATTACTTTTATGCTGCTGCCGTGTTTGGGGTGCTGCTGAGCTGCGGTGCTGCCATGCTCGCGTTGCCATGCTGCGTTGCTGAGGCGCTGCCATGCGTCGAACCATGCTACCATGCCTCATTAGCGTTCCAGCCAACTCTTTGTTATTCCCCATACCACCACGCTTCTCTGCAGGGCACCATGGTGGCTGGCTGGGACGAGGCGGGCCCTGGGCTGTACTATGTTGACAGCGACGGCCAGCGCACCAAGGGCAAGCTGTTCAGCGTAGGCTCTGGCAGGTGCGGCTGGCAGGCAGAGGCGGCCTGGTGACTGCCGGTTGGGCTGAGCGAGGAGCTGGGCCTGAGGTGGCTGCATGGCTGGCTTGCAGCACGCTTGCCCATGCGCTGCTCCGCCGCTTTTGATTGCCATGATGCATGCCGAAGAAGCCGGCTTGTCTGCACCCCCCTGCAGCAATCCCTCACCCCAACCCTGCCCAACAGCCCCATCCCATCTTCCTCCTCTCTCTGTCTTTCTCACTCCCCTGCAGCCTGTACGCCTACGGCGTGCTGGACGAGGGCTACCGCTGGGACCTGAGTGTGGAGGATGCCATTGAGCTGGGCCTGCGCTCTATCTACCACGCCACCTTCCGCGACGCGGCCTCGGGCGGCACGGTGTCGGGTGCGCTGTTGCAGATTGCTGACTGTGTTGTGTAGTGCACTTATTTTTGCAGCAGTGCAGGTTGCTGCTGCCTACCGGCTTGTGCGTTGCTGCGGTGCTTTCCTGCTGCCAACTGGCCCACGCTCCATTCACCCGCGCTGCCCGCTCAATATGAGATGCTCATTCGCCCATGCACCCACCCCCCTGCAGTGTACCACGTGACCCAGGACGGCTGGACCAAGGTGCGGGGCGAGGACGTGGGAGAGCTGCACTTCCGCTACTACCCCCAGCCAGACCAGCACCCATGCAACCTGGCCGACCCCCTGGCCGTCTGAGCGCTGTGGCACACACCTGCGTAGCCCCTTGCACTGCGATTGCCACCCCACGCCTTGGGTTTGCAAGGCAGCATGGCATGGGCTGCACTCTGCCCTGCACTGTGAGCTGCGGTTGTAACATAACAACACATGAGCTGCACTCACAGACCAGGCAGCAGACCGCGGCTTCCGTTTGCCTCTGCCCTCACAAAACAACACTTACAAGTAGGGGTGTGGGGGGCATACACGTGTAAAGAGGACAGGGGAAGCAGGGGTTGGGAAAGGTAGTACACAGTGAGAGGGTGAACACAGCCCGAGGCGGGTGGGAGACACCTTACAGGGCATGTCTGCAAGCATGGCGGGCAAAAGTGGTAGAGCGGGCGACTGCGCGCAGCAGCCCCGCCCTTTGGCTATAGGGCTGGGCGGTGCATGCCGCTGGGGGGCGCCTGCGCTCACAGCGCCTCCTCAACTTCGGCCGTGCTCACGGCAGGGATGAGGCGCGGCTGGGTGGGCGGGGCCAGCTGTGCGGGATTGAGCCGCACCCGCATGCGGGAGGCCGCGTCGGTGATGGTGCACCAACTGCCTGGCCTCTGAACCCCGGCTGTCATACCGTCTGTCACACAATCTCTCCTCGGCTTGCGCTGTCGGTCGGTCGTTTACAGGAGGGTGCATTGCAGGGAGAGAGAGCGGGGCAGGGGGCGGTGGGGAGGGTACATGCGCCGCAGAGCGAATGAAACAAGCAGCAAGCAAACAAGCGGAGGCGGGGTCCTACAAAATTCGGGGATGGGGCGCGCGCCGAGCAAAAAAGCAACCCAAATGGCCCGTGGGATTAATGGAACACCTGGGGACGAGCAGAGGCCACAGTACTCGTCAGCAGAGGATTCACAAGTGCAGGGAAGGAAGGAGTCTGGCAGAGGTGCGGGGCAGCGGAGCATGCAGGAAGGGTGGTAAGACATGCAAGGGGAGGCGCAGAGAGCGGTCGGGGGTGGGGAGGCGAGGGTTCAAAATGCGCCCATTCGTTCTAAGGGCCGCCAGCGGCGGCGGCAGGGGAGCGGCTGTGTTGGTCAGCAGGGGCAGGAGGGAGGTCAGGGGCAGGCGCGCGCAGGCGGTG
>VFQQ010001588.1_pt1 | contig 30343 bp, 49 predicted proteins | sample 3512341 | NCBI WGS metagenome assembly VFQQ01 (sample SAMN10412373, study PRJNA504923) | tailings metagenome | isolation source: Relicate 2 Philex TSF1 revegetated site | place: Philippines: Tuba, Benguet | collected 2017-08-29
ACTGCCGCAGCTGCTGGATGCCAACCGCTTCCAGCTGATTGTGCTGGCTGCCAAGACTGGGGACTGGCAGTACGAGTGAGTCACTGGAAGGAAGGGCACTTGGGTGCCTTGTTTGGGGCCTGGCAGCCTCCAGTGACACATGTCGCATGTGCAGCCTGGGGTGCCTGGGACCTCCCACGCTGGGCTGCCCTGTGCCGCGATGCAAGGGGTCCCCACTCTCCAGCCTGAGCCGACCCGCTGTTGTACCGGCAGGTACCAGGACAGCAAGGCGCAGTACCGTCGGCTTAAGCCCAAACTAGATGCGCTGGATGCCAGCCTGAAGGCAGCCGTGGAGCGCAAGGGTGCGCTGGCGTGGGGCAGGTGCTGGTGCATGCAGCCATGCCCTGCAATGCCTGCCTGCTTGATGCCAGGCTAGTGCGCCTGGCAATTGGCCTGCACGCCTGCCGGCTCAGCACGCCGCACTGCTGTACCCCCTGCAAGGCCTGTGACCCCCACCCACTGTTGTATCCCTGCGTCGCCTGCGGCCCCCACCCACCCACTGCTGGTGCAGGTGCCACGCTGGTGCTGTTTTGCGCAGAGATGGCCAGTGCTATTTACCGTGGCCTGTTTGAGCGGGCCTGGGAGGAGGGCTGCTACGTCCGCACCTCCTGCTTCCGCACGAGCGCTGCAGCAGCAGTGCTGCCTGCGGGCGCCCCTGCTGAGATCAATGCCAAGTCGATCCACCTGAAGCACGTGCCGGTGAGCGAGGCCTGGTGCGCACTGTGGCATGATGCATGCGTCAGCTCGCAACCAGCTTGCACAGAGGGGGAGAGAAAGGGTGCAACGTGCATGCATGCAGCTGCTCCCCCTTCCCCTATCGGCCGCCATACATGATGACCAGTGTGTGCTGTGCACGCTCAGGCAGCAAGCCTGCCATGAAGCTGCAGGCTAATGCTCACTTCCCATCCAGCCTCTTAGCAGCGCTGGCCCTGCCGCCCCTCCCCCACACAGGTATGCAACCACCCCAGGCTCAGCCAACAACTCCTTGCTGGAACGGCCCGACCTGCAGCCTGGCCTGGCATCCATTGCAGCTGGCGGTGCAGGCGCGGGCCGTGTGGTGTTCTGTGGCGACGTCAATGCCGAGAGCGGGACATGCCGCGTGGTGGCTCAGCTGGCGCATGCCATGTTTGGCGGCATGGCATGGCCCCAGCCCCAGCCTCAGGCGCCGCTCGGCCCGTGCTGCGCAGCATGCGGCGCAAGCGGCGAGGATACGCAGCTGCTGCGCTGCGCACGCTGTCATGGTGCGCTCTACTGCAGCAAGCAGTGCCAGCGCGACGACTGGATTACGCACAAGCAGTCGTGTGGTCGCTGAACGGCACTGAGGCGTAGCGGAGGGAAGGGCCGGGCGCATTTTGGCTGATCCATGTCTGCCCATCATTAGCATTCTTGATTTGTTCACAGCAAACCAGAGACTTTGGCTATAAAAGTATGTTTGAACGAGTCCAAAGCGACAGTGCAGCCAGGAGCGGCGTTGTGGGCGGCAACTGCCGCCGTCAAATCACGGCACAGACCTCTTAGATTTGCACGACACCATCCAAGCAGCCACCGGTCGCAGCAGGCGCCTGTCTGCAAACACATGCCCCCGCTCACTCTCACTCTCATCGCTGCCTGCGTCGATTCCTTCTTGTGGCAGGTGCGTTGCATGGGTATGAGGCACAGGAGCATGCAGCGCCGAACGGGGCTGCAGCACCAAATTGTTGAGAGGGCTGTGCGGCAGGCAGGTATACGGGTAGGCAGACGAGGTATGTGGGGCAGCGGCAGCAATCAGCGGATCAAATGCAAGCAGGGGCAGCGGGCAGCAGGGACATTTTGAGAGCAGAGCGCAGCAGGGCAAGAAATATCGTTGGGCCATCGCATGGGGTTGGTCAGGGTCGGGGTGCGGCAGCAAGTGTACAGGCCCGGAGCTAGTACGGCTGCGGGCAACAGCAGGCGGCTGGGCTGGTCAGAAGGCGGAACTGCTGGTGTATGATGGGAGGGCGCTTCGTGGTTGTGCCCAGCGGCCGCCACACAGCCGCCTCACTGCCCACCCGATTGCTGCTGCTGCTGCTCCTGCTGCTGCTGCTGCCCGCCCTCTGGCCAGTCTGTGGGCAGCCCCTGCTCCTGGAACTCCTGCTCTAGCCGCTCCTTGGCCCTGCGGCAGTGGGCAGCAGGCATGTAAGCTTGGGCCCACAGCAGCGTGCATGGCAGCTTCCCTGCCTAGGCGTTCTTGCAGCCTGGCGAAGCCGTCGGCCAGCCTAGCTCAAGCACACTGTCACAAGCATCGATTGGACTCTGGACCGGCCACTGCCACTGACACACTGTCCTCCTCAGGCAAGAGTGATGCACGCGGTACCGGCGCCCCCGCTGCCGCACCTGTAGACCTTGGACTGCAGGTAGAAGGAGCCGCTCTTCTCGTTGGCCTGCATCAGGTGCTCGTACTTCTGCGCAGCAGCAACAGCAGGGCGGCAGCAACGGGCTGATGAGGCATAGCAGCGTCAAGATAGCAGGGCTGACAGGCGAGTAGATTGCTTGCAATCTTCTGGAAAGAGCATGGAAGCAAAACAGCGGTGTGCAGCGAACCAACGCACAACCAGTGTGCAGGCAGCATATCTTTGCACAAATGCATAGGCGCCCAGCTTGCAAACGACAGCAGGCAGCACCATGCAGGTGTCTGCAACCCAGGCAGCTATGAATCCACACAGCAAGCGACGCAGCTGCTGGCACAAGGGCGGCTCATCCCGCAGCCCGCATCCAGCAAAAACGTCGGCAGCAGCAAACAACCTTGGCAGCAGCAAGCAACAGCCGACAGCAAAAGGAACGTGCCTTCATGACTTCTTGCCAGCCGGCGCCGCTCTCCACCCCCAGAATCATTTCTGCCTCCCGCAGGCTCAGCTGCTTGGCTGCCTTTGCCGCCGCCTGCACGCCCTCTGCCGTCATGCCTGCCTTGGTGCCATCTGCAGGTCGGGGAAGGGAGAGCAGGTGGATGGGCGGGGTGTGCAGCTGCAAGTGCAGCGAGCAGGCAGCGGGCCAGGGCTGACCGATTGTGTTTCTGTTGGCAGCATCAGACTGCGGCAGCGGCAGGCTGGGTTGGCACCAGGTAGCAGCAGCAGCAGCAGCGGCAGCAAGTGCTGTAGCAGCTGCACAGCGGCAAGCGCTCACTGATGATGGCCTGGCGGTATGCCTGGGAGGCGGCGCGGAACAGGACCGTGCCGCCCGCCACCAGCAGGTTTGCAATGATCTTGGCCGCCTGCAATGGGGGCGTCACACAGCGGGGAGAAGGGGTTGGCTTGCTGCGAGCGCATGGAAAGGGGGTGTCGGCAGGCGGCGGCAGGCAGGGCAGGCGGCGGCGGCGGCGGAGTAGAAGGGGCCAACCCTGTGCCGCTGCCAGATTGACTGGCGGGTTGATATTACATGGATCCGCATACAAGGGCTTCCAGCTGCGCTGGGGGCGCCCCGCTGCCAGGCCGCAGCGGCCCCGGCGGGCTGAGGGGCGGAAGCCCGGTGCGAGCGGTGCAAAGCATTGGGTGCACACTGCAGGACCCTGCCAGCCGGCGCAATCGGCCCTGCGAGGCGCCCGCAATGACGCAGTGGCGGCTCACCATCTCAGCGCTTGCTGCGGGCACCAGGACCTTGCAATTGCTGTGTTGATGAGGCGGCACAGGCGGCGGGCCGGACAGGAGGCCTCCAGAAGGCGGCCAATGCCACAGCAGGCGGCAGGAATGAGCAGCCACTCGGCCATCGCCCGGCCCACTTGTCTGCTGCTCCGATCAGCTGCCCTGGTCATGGCTGAGCCACCAACGCGTCTGTAGTCGCACCGCGGACGTCAAAGCTACTTTGGCCTGGCGCTCACTTCGCCGCCTGAGCACCACATTGTTGGCACGGCAGACCGCCCAGGATGCTAGCCCAGCGGCTGACGGTCGGTGGCGCCGCCCGCCCTCGGTGAGCGCTCGCCCTCGCGCTGCCCAGCTCCCTGCGCCTCTTGGCCGCCCACCACCTGGTGCTGGACACCTGCCGATGTAGTTTGGCCGCCCCCTAGCTGCTGCAGGCCCACGCGGCGCACCGGCGGCGGGCAGGTGCAGTGCCGCCAGCAGCCGCCGCCGCGGCCCTCGCAGACACCCGCGCAGCAGGCTGGCACAGCAACAGCGGCAGAGCGGCTGGCAGCACCCACCGGAGCTCCACGGCCGTTGGGCCGCGAGGGCGACCTTGGTGTGGGCGTTCCTGAGCGGGAGGGCGATGGCGGCGCGCCGCTCCCGCTGCCCAGCCCCGCGGCGCAGGCGATTGAGGGCGTGCAGCAGCAGTGGGACAACCTGGCTGGCAAATACAAGTTGATCCTGGCCACCAGCCTGAGCTTCGTCATCTGCAACATGGACAAGGGTGGGTGCTGGCCAGGATGTTGCTTGCTGGGTGCTGCCCGCCCGGGCGGCGGTTGCGTGGCGGTTGGCAGCGCTGGCGCCCTGCGGCGTACGGGGCATGCCCCTGGCCACAGCCAGCTCTCCGCCCTGGGGTAGAACTTTGTCCAATAATGTACTGTGCATTGCATCCCCCGTTTTATGCAGTCAACATTTCGGTGGCGATCATTCCGATGGCTCAGGACTTTGGCTGGTCGCCCACAGTGGCAGGTCAGAGAGGGCGCATGCACATGTTCCTGTGTACACATGCCTGCCCTGCCCAGGCTGCCGCTGGACCGCTCGGCTGCTGCCTGATGCCTATTGCAGGCCTGGTGCAGTCGTCCATCTACAGCGCTTGCGACTCGCATGGCTGCCTACCTGCTGACTTGCCTCCTGCCTGCCCCTACGCCATCATTGCGCAGGCCTGGTGGAGTCCTCCTCTTACAGCTACCTTGCCCATGTAGCTGCCTATCTGCTGAGTGCGTTGCTGCCAAAACCCCCTGTTTGCAGGCTTGGTGCAGTCCTCCTTCTTCTACGGTTACCTGCTCAGCCAGATTCCCGGTGGCTACGCGGCCTCGCTGTGGGGTGGACGCACCGTGCTGCCCGTCGGCGTGTTCCTGTGGAGCAGTGAGCGCTTGAGTGGGGGGCTGGGTTGTCGGCGCTGCTGCCCTGCTGTGGACAGCGGTGGTCCTTGAACCAAGGCTTCATGCTGCACGCACACCATTCGCTGCATTCTCGTTGCGATGTGCTCCTGGGGTCAGCACCGCCGCTCCTGCTGCTGGCCTGACTCCCCCTTCCATGCCCGCCCTGCCCACGCTTGCAGCCGCCACGGCCGGCGTGCCGCTGCTGGCAGGCACGCTGCCGGGCCTGTACTTCTCGCGAGCCCTGGTGGGGCTGGGGGAGGGCGTGGCGCCCAGCGCAGCCACCGACATTGTGGCACGCAGGTGCGCATGAACAGGATGCCAAATGCCGTGCCTGTCGGAAACCCAGCAGTCGTGTGCTGCTCCTCGGGCCGCGCCTGCTCGCCCTGCTTTCCCGGGGCTTCATCCGCTGCTGTGTGCTGCCATCATGCGCCGTTGATTCGCCGGCTGGCTGCCTCCTGACCCTTGTTCCTTGTTGGCTGGCCCGCCTGCCTCCTGTGTGCAGCATCCCAACCCAGTTGCTTACTTATTTGTCTCTCCTTTATGCAGCATCCCAACCGACCAGCGCAGCCGCGCCATCTCGTTTATCTTTGGAGGGCTGCATGTGGGCAGGTGCGTTCCTAACGCTGCCACTGCTGCTGCCGGTGCTGCCGCTGCAGCTTCCGCTTCGGCAACCTCACGCGCTGTGGTTTTGGCTTCTGCTGCAGCTGCTGCCTTTCGGCTGATGGCAGCAGGACCCGCCTGCCTCATGGCTGCCTCGCCAAGACAGGCATGGTGGTGTGCAAGTGCAACCGCAGGCTCCTCAGTACACCCCACCCACCCCATCTGCTCCTGTGCAGCCTGCTGGGCCTGCTCCTGGCGCCGCTGTGCATCGAGCGCTTTGGCTGGCCCTCTGTGTTCTACCTCTTCGGCGGCATGGGCCTGGTCTGGTGCCTGTGGTGGGAGAAGCTGGTGGCGGAGGTGAGGGGAACCTGTTGTGGCAGTGATGCACCGACAGGATAGCGGGCATGACTGGTGGTTTAGGAGGTCTGCCAATTCAGTCTGGCATTATTGTGGCTTGCAAGTTGCGGTGACGAAGGCAGGAGCAGGTTGTGCTGTGCTGTCCCAGCTGGTACACTGCCACTTCAGCTCACTTCCCACAACCCCAACCTGCCTGCCTGCGTTATTGCCTTCCGCTTGTGCAGGTGGCGGCCTCTGAGCCTGAGCTGGTGGCAGCACTGACGTCTGAGGACGGTCCCCCCGACCCCAGCCACACCGCTCAGCAGCAGAAGCAGCAGCAGCTAGGCGACAGCGCGGTGCGATTAGCAGGCGGCGCGGCGGCAGCAGTTGCAGCAGACGACGCGGGCAGCGCAGGGCACGGCGGGCACGGCGGCGTGATCAATGCGCGGCAGCCGGTGCCGTGGCGCGCGTTTGTGCGCAACGCGCCGCTGCGGGCGCTGGCGTACACTCACTTCTGCAACAACTGGTGCGCGGGCAGGGCGTGGGGGCGGCATGTGTCGCGTTGCTGGTATCAGCAAGGGAGTTGGCAGGCTTGGCCTGCTTGGCTAGGTGCCTTGTGCTGCGCTGTGTGTTTGAGCCGCACAGTGCAGGGCAGCAAGCGGTCCCACTGCCTCCTCCCCTCTGCAGGTTCCACTACACCATGCTTGCCTGGCTGCCCACCTACTTCTCAGACAGCCTCAGCCTCAACCTGGCCCGCGCCGCACAGGTGGGCGGGGCTGTTGTTGCGACTTGCTGCTGCTGCTGCTGCTTATGTGCCGCCGCTGCTTGTTGTGGTTGCTGCACGAGCCTTGTTCTGGTTGCCGCACGAGCCAACTCTGCCGCGGTACAACTTGAGCAATCCACCCTATATTCCATCATTTCCCTTGTGCAGGTGTCGCTGCTGCCTCCCGTGGCCGCCATTGCAGCCTCTGCCCTGGCGGGCCCCTCGGCTGACGCCCTCATCTCTCGCGGCGTGCCCGTTGAGACCGTGCGCAAGGCATCGCAGGTGCGCAGCGCTGGTTGCATTCTTGCTGCAAAGCTCCAGCTGGCCTGTTGTGGTCTTTTCTGGACCTGCGAGAATGCCATTGTCGACCTGCGGGCTGCCGCGTTGTGCTGCATGTCAAAGTCAACGTTGCATGGCCCATCTCGCTTGTCTTCTCACCACTGCTCCTGCCTTCTCTGTACCACCACTCACCACTCATGCAGTGCCTGGCCTTCCTGGGCCCCGCGGCCTGCCTGACTGCCGCCAGCTTCATGGAGAGCGGGCCCGCGTCAGTGGGTGAGCTGGGGGCGAGGCAACATGCACAAGGCGGCGTTGCACCTGTCTGGCACCATCTGCCAAACCCAGGCCGTGCTTATATGCTGCCGCTGCACAGCGCTCTGCATTTGGGCCACCGCCGCTCATATCGTCTTCTGCACATCCTTGAGCTCTGCTTGCGGCTTGGTGCGTTCACATCTGAGCTGGATGTGCCTGCCTGCCCGCCCTTCCTGCTGCAGCGCTGGTCACACTTGCGCTGGGCCTCGCTTCCTTCTCCCTTGCGGGTAAGCAAGCAGCTAGGATGAGCCAGTTTGGCAGTCCCCAGCATGGTGTCCTTCCGCTACGGGCATCCCTGTGCTGTTGAGCATCCCCACTCATTGACTGAACTACTCGCTTGAGCTACGCCTCTGTGGCTGCTTGGCAGCGCTCAACAGCTGGACCATTTACTTTTTCGATCCCTGTTTGTTGCCTGCAGGCCTGTACTCTAACCACCCCGACCTGTCCCCGCGCTACGCCTCTGTGCTGCTGGGCATCACCAACACCACCGGCGCGCTGCCCGGCATCGTGGGAGTGGCCTGCACCGGTGCGTGTGGATTGCTGCAGGCCGCTGTGGTCGCACAGCCCCTCCTCATGCTGTGGCCTCGCACTCCGTGTGCGCCCTGCTGCTGCCTGCACGCCCCAAACCGTGCTGCTGCTTGCGCCCCAGGTCTTCTCCAGAACACACTCTTGATGTCCGCAGCACAATCGCAAAGTTGCGATTATTCGCGAAGTCTCGGATGTCCGCAGCAGATGGCAACATGCTCACTCAATCCCGATGTGCCCACCCTCCCCCTGCACCCGCAGGCTGGCTGTTTGACCACACCGGCTCCTGGGGCCTGGCCCTCTTTGCCCCCTCCATCTTCTTCTTCCTCACCGGATCAGGTGGGCTGGATTATGGGCATCACTCCCTCTCGTGGGGGCTTCTTGGTGGTTTGAATGCCGTGGTTTCAACTGCTCTCCCCAGCGCTTCTCGTCGTTGGTGCGTTGCTTTCAGTGCTCTCCTCTCCAGTGCCGCTCACCACTTGCCGCCCACCTGCCTCCCCCGTTCCCGCTCCGCTCCGCAGCCGCGTACGTCAAGTGGGGCAGCGCTGACCGGCAGGACTTTGGGAACGACGACGCCAACGAGCCGCTGGCGTTCGAGCTCTGGTTCCGCTCCCTGCTGCCCTCTGGAAGTGGCGACAACAGCAGCCAGGAGGCTGAGGGCACAACCGGCGGCGGCGCGGCCGGCGAGGGCCCTGCGGCAACAAATGGAGCGGGGCCGGCCGGCAAAGAGTCTGCGAGCCCTGCTGGCGCGCGCACGGATAAGCGCAAGAATGAGTGAACTTCGTGACAGCTGCCGCAACTGGACTGCTCCCAGGCTGTCGCCCTCTAGTCGCAAAGCAAGCTGCCGCCCAGCCCTGCCAAACCACCTGGCATGCGCCATGCCGCATCCCCTGCTGCTCGCCCCAACCCAAGCCTGGCTCTGCCGAGGCAACGCCATGTGTCATCCCATCCTCAGCCCTCTTGTACCAAGATGATTTTCTCTGATCCACCTCGGATTGCACTCCGGCCCTAGCCCATGCGGGCATGGCCCATGCAATGAACATCCCCCATGCCCTGCTCTGTATGCGATTTGATTGTTGAGCGGACAAAGTCCGGAGCGCCCGTCCCCCTTTGAGAGCACAGTAGCAGTCCCCCCTGCATGCAATGACATTTAGAACCCCCTCCCTGCCCTGCCAATACTACCTGCCTTGCCCTTGCCCTGGCCTTTTGCCCCATCCTGCCCAGCCGGCCTGTCGGTAGCGCTGAATGCCTTCTGGTTACATATGCTGGTGCCTGCCTGTAAACAAAACGTGGCTACCGCTGGCTTGGTGCGACTGAATAGAGATGCAGGGGCAGCCTGACTACAGGAAAAAGACCGGCGCTGCACTGCAAAGGGAATGTGGCACGGTCGCTGATCGATTGCGATTTGAAGGAAGCTGTTCTGTGCGGATGCACGGGAGCAAAATGAAAGGAAAGAAAGGAATGTGGCGAGGATCGAGGCCACACTGAATCGGCCTGTGGGCTAGTATTACGTAGTACACTGCAGCTGGGTCCTACAAGCAGCTGAGGGGCGCCGGGGTTGGGGCGGGGAGCGGCAAAGTGAGCTGGGGAGTGTGCTTGACGTGGGGTGCACTGAACTGGGGGGTGGAGAGGAGGGAGAAAACGGCGTGTTGTTGGATTAGTGCGGACAGGGGAGTGGTGCTTGTGGGCAGGAAACTGGGAAGGGATGCGGCGAGGCGTGCTGATGCCCTCGCAAAGAAAAGGAAAGGGACGCAAGAAGGCACAAACACCTGACAAAGCAACAGACACAGGCGTGGCCAGGCCACGGGAGGAGGAGAGGAACAGTGAAGCGGGGAGGGCTGCTTGAGAAGAAAGGGGAACCGGGCAGCGGGGGAGAGCTAAACAGGCAAGTTGTGTGGAACGAGCTGTTTATAAGGTGCTGTTCTAAGGCGGCTGCCTGCTGGGATTGGATTGTGGGGCCGGCTAAGGGGCTGCTGGGCTGCTGGGCAGGGGCGTACGCAGGGGGGACAGTTCGAGTGAAGTGTCGCACTGCACAAAAGAGCCAGAGGCGAGCGGGCCTGCAAACAAGGGGGCTGAGGAACGAGGGGCACGCAAGGCCAGGAGTGGGAAAAAGTGGAGGGGCAGCGGGGCGACGGCTACGTGGGAAAAGCGTGCAGCTGATCCTAGCTTGTCAAGTTCTGGGGAGGGAAGGGGGCAGAGGTGGCGGCGGAAGAATCAAATGCTGGAGCGGTTCAAAGTGCGTGGGAAAAAGAATCAAATGGGGATGTGTGTTGAGCGTGGCCGGGCGGCCGGGGTGGGGGGAGTGGTATGCGCATGGCTGTGTGGAGGGTTGGCTGTGTTGCGTGAGGAAACATGCAGCATCACGGTGCATGGAACACCAGCATGGTGTGCACAATGCGATCAGCACAGCGTACGGAAGCAGTGAGACTGGGAGGCGGGTGTGGAGGGATGCATTGCACGGCTTGCCCTCGAGAGAGGTTGGCGAGGCATGGACAGCATGGGGTGGCTTGCTAGGGTATGAGAATGCGGGGTGGCTTGCTAGGGTATGAGAGCGCGAGGTGGGCACATGTTGCCAAGTGCAGCCTTTGGACCAGCGCTGGGGCGCAGGCAGGCGCTGGAGACCAGCGGTGGACGCATCAGCAGGCGGCCGCGGTGCGCCGCCGCTTGGCAGGCGGCGGCTGCTCTGCACCTGACTCGACCACCTCGCCCTTGCAGGGAGAGAGGCGCTCGTGGCAGGTGCAGGAGTCGCAGCGCTCAGCCTGGGTGGCAGCAGGGCCGGCAGCGGCGCGAGAGACAGCGGCCGCGGCTGGGTGGCAGCTGCTGTGCACCTCGGGCGGGGATGCGGCGGCGGCTCGCAGAGCGGCTGCCTGGGGATAGGAATGGGCAGGGTCGGTAGGGTAAGCCCTCCAATGTCACAGGTCAAGGGGCGTGGCGGCATTGCCCACGCCGTGCTGCACAGCGTGCACAGCGCACCTGCTGGCGCACGGTGCAGCAGACCCACAGGGAGAGTGCCGCACCGCCCATGCTAGGCTGTGCAGCGCAGGCAGCCCACACAGCATGCACAGCACGCACCTGCTGGCGCACGGTGCAGCACACAGAGGCCAGGGACCGCTCGCCGCCAAACAGCCAGGCGTGGCAGGGGCGCAGCTCTGCAGAGTGGCAAGTGCAGCAGGGCAGCCAAGTCAAGGGCGGCGGGTGGGAAGCAAAGGCATGATCACGTGCCGCTCTTCAACTGGCGCCAGACGACGGTGTTGTTCTGGCCGGCAAAGCCGCACTGCGGCAGGCACACAGGCCATCACCACTGCCGAGCTGTGCACAGCAGCAGCCCAGAATGCCTGGGAGAGTCCCCCCTCCTCCCCCCCGTACGACGCCGGCCCCCACCCATTCCCATCTGCATCCGCCTGCCACCATCGCCTCACTCACCGCTGTGCGCGCTGAGCATGAGGCGCCAGCCCAGGCGGTGCAGCAGCTCGCCCTGGGCCGCCACCAGGCCCGCCTTCAGTTTGGCAAACGTGGCGGGCCAGTCGCGCGTCAGGTTGCGCACCAGCTGCGAGGCGGGGCGGGAAGTAAACAAACGGGGCAGGGCGGGTGTCAGGCGTGGAGGGCGTTAGGCGGCATCGGATGGCCTTCGAGGCACTGCCGGACCCAACTGGCTGCAACCATGCACAGAGTGCACACAGGGTGGAACAGCAATTGATGGTCCCTACGGGGCACGCTGCCGTGGTGCAGGACAGTCGCGGTCCGGCAGAGTTGTGGAAAGTTGTGATCGGCGCTCACTTCTGGGGAGAAGGCCGCCAGCAGCTTCACGTAGGCGCCCAGGCAGACGGTGGCCGATGAGCGCCAGGCTGAGTTGAGGGCTTCCAGGGTCCACAGGCAGGCCAGGATGGACGACTCAGTGGCTGCAAGAGAGGAAGCACATGGGGTGGTTGGCAGGTTAGGTGTACAGGGAGTGAGATATAAATCTGGGGCATTAGCCATCAACGAGGGCAAAGCCAGGATGGACGACTCGGTGGCTGCAAAGGGGAGGAAGGAGCAGCAAGTAAGCACCAAGTTCAGAGTTCAGGCAGGCCAGGATGGCAGCCAGAGGCAGGCCAGCGGTGGGCAATCGAATATTGGTGGCTGCACAGGGGGGCAGCAGCAGGGGGTGCAGCATGAAGGCAGCGGGTGGGAAGGTGGCGGGCTGGAGTGGATAAGGATGATTGGCTGGATGGGATTGCGGCGATCTGGTACCAAGGGCGAGTGCAGGCGGGAGCTTGCAGACTTGTATTGTGGAATAGGCCGGTACAGCGGCTCAACCCGGTACTTGCAGACCACATCCAGTACACCACCCACTGCTGGTGAGCTGGGCTGTTGGTGGGCATGCTGGCAGCTGGAACAGCCCTGCACGCGCAGCACGGCAATGCATGCGTGCCAGCAGCACAGCGGCGCACCTTGCTGGTAGCCCGCACGCAGGTGGAGTGCTAGCAGCTGCGCCAGGGTGCACTCCAGTCCAGCGGTTGGCTCGGCCTCACCACCCGCCGCACTTCCCTCAGATGGCAGGCCGGCAGGCGGAGGATGGGAGCCATCGCACTCCAGGGACAGCAGGGCGGACTGGACCAGGGGAGACATCGACACGCATGCTTGGAAAGCGTGCACGCGCCGCTGCAGCATGGCCCGTGTGCGGGCTCCTGGAGTGGTCCCGCTGGCCGCCCCCGCTGCATCTGCTTGGCAGCCGTCCTCCTGAGCTGCTCCAGCTGCTGCCGTGCTGCCAGCGCAGCTCTGGGCAGCCGTGCCGTTAGGGGGCGTGACGGTGGCCAGGGCGCAGGAATGGGAGGGGGTGCTCGGCGCGCTGCCGCCCTTGCTGCCGCTGCCATGCCCTGCGCCAAGCTCGGGGCAGCTGCTGCATGCGGCAGGCCAGGCGCACTGGCTGCCCTCGGACTGCTGCTGCTGCCCGGCTGCGGCGTCGGCTGCAGGCACGCCCGGGCGGCAAGAGGCCGGCAGGGCTTCAAGTGCCGCCGCCGCTGCCACACAGCCAGGAGAGGCTGCCCAGGCTGGCAGCCGCCTTCCCAGCCTGTGGTGCTGCTGCTGGCACATGGCTGCTGCTGCGGGTTGGCTGGGCGTATAGGGCCTGGTCAGCCAGCTGCAAGGGGATGGTAGAGGGCGGTGAGGGCAGGCACGGTGGTGGTCTGCAGGGTGTCCAGTACCGAACAGCTGCCACAATGCACCGCACAGACGAGCCAGGCGGAGCCATGCATTGGCCCACCCCTTGCCAATTTGAAGGAACAGAGCAGGGGAGATGACACTGGCCTGGCCGGCCACTCAGGCAGGTGTGGGGGATCGACCGGCAAGGGCTTCAAACAATTTCCCGCCTTTCGGGCAGTGACCGGCCGCGCCGACCGGCAGACCTCGGTTCAGACCACATCCAGTTGCCCCTCTCACCGTGGGCGCACGCTGCTACGGGTTTCCGCTCCGCTGAGGCCTCAAGAATGCGCCTGGGATCGAAAAGGGTGGACGACAGGGCGAGTTGTGGTGGGGTGGCCCTAGGGCGGCACGCGCGGCGGCAGCTCGCGGCCCGCGCAGCTTCCCAGGGCAACAGAGCCGGTCTTTCGATGCGCCGCCGCACATGCCCGCACACACCGTGAAGCATTGATACATCACAGGCCTGTGGGCGGCGGCAGGGGCCCTGCAAGCGGAGGGAGTGCTTGCAAGGCTGTGGGCAGCGGCGGGACGCTCACCTGCAGCGCGCCGGCCAATCGTGAAATGCTTCTGCCGGGTCGCACAGCTGGTTGGTGTGAGGGGAGACGAGCTCAGTGGCGCTTGCAAGCCGGGGCGCTCGCCAACTTCGCGGCAGCAACCTGAAGCTGGGCAATCAGCCCCTGGATGTAGCCGCACAAAGAAGCGGACGATGAATAGATTGGCTGCTGGAAGTCACCACTTGTGTCGTTCCATCCATGCAAAAGGATGCCGCACAGGATGGCACAGTCCCGGAAACTGAGCGCCTGCGGTTCGGTTTGGCGTCAGTTTAGCCCTGATCAGAGCAAGATGTACCGTTCGTTGTGTGCCGCTGGGCCCTGCGGCGGCTCGTGCGCACCTCAGGGGCACCGGCAGCGCCCCCGGGGCCGCCCAGCAGCAACTGGCGACTCCAAATGCAGCGCGAAGGAGCAGCCAAAGCTGATGGGAGCGGCACCAGGGCCAGTGCGAGCGCCTGCAGCAGCAGGGCGAGGTTCAGGCCGCGCGCGCGCCGCTGCCGCCGCCGCCGCCAGACCGCCGCCAGCCTTCTTAATCGTTCTGAGCACGGCCTTGCGTGCAGTTTTCCCAGCCAGGGTCTGCACAGCCGGATGTGATCTCTGCACTGCTATGTAATGCGGGTAGCACCCCCGCCATAGACAGCGCCGCACCAGCCTTGTGGCGCATGAGCACCGTACAAGCCCTGCACATGCAAACGTTGCTTGAGCACTTTGAAACCCAAGCTATGAAGCACCTCTGTGCACCTGGAAGCGCTGAGGCGACGCACAGCCATTGTGCTGCTTCATTCCCATTGCAAAGCCGTGCCAGATGTGGCACTGCACTTCACCCACTGCCGCAGTGCACCACATGCACTTGAGTGCGACCCGCTGCCGCCGCCCGCTGCCGGCGAAGCAAGCGTGCCAGAATTTGCACGTACAACTGTTCCAGGGACAGGATCCGGACGTGGGTGCAGCCGGTAGTATTTGTGTAGCTAAACACCATAGAATGGGGAGGGAAGGGGCCCCACACTGCGCGCGGAATGCGGCGCCACGCTGTCGGGCGGCGGCCGCTGACATCAGCCGCTGGCCAAAAGGGAGACGATCATCGCGATCGGAGTGCGCATCGCACTTCAGCTTCACTTCCCCTTGCTGCACGCCACCGCTGGCCCCAGCTCTCGACCAGCCGCCTTCCAAGATGGCCGCGCCGCCCCAACAGCAGCAGGCAGGGGCGCCTCCCCCTCAGCAGCAGCTGTACCCACCGCCGCCGCCCTTCTTCCGCCTCTACCGTCCGGGGGCTGAGCTGCCGCCGCCGCTGCCGCCGCCGCCGCCGGTCGGCGAATATCAATCGTTTGGCATTGCAGACTCGGTAGGTCCTGGTTGCAATGCGCATGCCAATGCAGATGCGGATGCAGTGCAGCAACGGATGTGCCCGTCCACTACGGCAGGCCTGCGTGCCGTGCCGGTTTGGAGCGTTGGCGGGCAGGCCAACCACGTCCTGACTGCTCGGCTCAGCCCGACTTCACATGCTTTGCACTGTTGCACCCCATGGATCAGACTGAAGTGGTGCTGCCTCCGCTCATGGGCCGACAATTGTACGAGGCCGCCGCTAACGGCAGCATAGGTGCGTCGCTGCCTCAGGACGCCGCCTCAGCCTGCAAAACTGCTTAATCGCACGTTCATGCCGCTTTGCAGCCCCCACCGTTGCCCACTATGTGCCTTGCCACTTCTGCTGGCAACACTTCCCATCCCGCGCTGCTCAGCTGGGCGTGGCGCAATCGTGGCCAGCATCGCCTGCTCCCTCAATCTCCTCACCCACCCTCACTCGCATTCAAGGATTCCGCACCCGTTTGCAGACTTCAAGGCGCAGCTGCTGGCGCTGCACCGGGAGCTGGTGGCCAATGTGCTGGAGCTGGTGACTGTGCTGGTGGACAAGCCCAGCCTCTGGGCGCGGCAGGTGGGGCGCTGGACTGGGCAGGGAAGGAGCCCTGCGCCGGGCAGCTGTGCTTAGCAGCTGTGTGCATGCCCAGGCATTGGATGGTCAGCGCTCTGGTGCACATAGCCAGCAGCCGCTTGGGTGCGGCAAGTGGGGCATGGCGGCAGGAGCAGCTGTCGGGTAGCAGATATCGGCTGCAACTGGTGCGGCATTGGTCTGTGCTGGTCTGCAGATGCATGGCCAAACTGCAGGCGCTTCACACGCCGCCCTCCGGCCTTGCTGCTGCGCAGGTCGAGAATGTGGGTGCGGCGCTGCGCAACATGCAGCACCTGTGCAACCTGCTCCGCCCCACTCAGGTCCGTGCACCGCTGCAATGGCTTGGCTGGCTTGCTGGCTTGCTTGCTTGCTGAGCAGCATTGGTCCTGGCTGCTGCAGTCCTGGTTGCCGTGCAATGGCACTTAGGTAGGCATGGCTGCTGACTGTGGGGCTTCAGCACCGCCTGCCGGTTGTGGCACCGGAGAAACAGCTCCATGCGATCCCACCCTTTTGTGCGGCTCTCCCTCCGCACCCACCCTCCGCCCACCTATGCTGCCCTGCCCTCACGTGCCCCGCCTGCAGGCCCGCCAGACGCTACTGCACACGCTTCAGGAGGAGGTGGCTGCGCGGCGGGCGGCGACACAGGAGCTCAGGTATGCGAGGCCCGGAGCAGAGCAGTCCCTGCATGCACAGCTACATGCACCGCTTTGCATGGGGCGTTGGCTCGCTGCAACAACGGCAGGGGCCCGAATGCGTCTGTGCCAAGTCCTTTTCGTTTTGCAGGGACAAAGTTGCGCAAGCAGAGGCCGCCCTGTCGGGCGGAGCAGAGCAGCTTGAGGCGGCAGCAGCTGAGTTGCAGCGCGCAGCGGCGGCGGCGGCGCGGGCAGCAGCCACCTGACTGGCACAACAAGCGCCGGCTGCATGGCTCAAATGTGGCATTTACAGGGCTTGCCATGTGTACATGTGCTGGCAATCCAACGCTCGCTGAAAGAAAACAGGGAAAGGTAATTGAGAAGGTCAGGCAAAAGTCAGTAAAGAGCACGCATGGTGGTCAAAGTCAAGGTTCTAGAGCTGTGTGGCAGCTCAGCTGGTGCGGTCCGCAGGAGGGCTGCTGCCGGCGGGTGAAAAGAAGCCTCGCAGGCTGCGCTGCTTCAGCCCAGACCCACCGCTGCTGCTGGCCGCAGCGCGCTTGGTCCCGCTGCTACCTCCCCTGGCGCTGCCCCCGCCGCCATTGCTGGGTGATGCGCGCTGCCTGCTACCACGGCCGCCCTGCTTGGCCGCCCCGCTGCTGCTGCTACCGCCTCTCGGAGCGCTTCCGTGCCGGTCGGCTTGAATCATGGACAGTATGCGCTGCTGCTGCCGCACATCGATGGCAGCAAGGTCAACAAGTCCTTCCTCGTTCTCCTGCTGGTGCACTGGCTGCTGCTGCGCCTGCTGCTGCGCCTGCTGCTGGTGCTCTTGCTGGTCAAGCACAGGCGCTGCACTGCACATCTGCAGAGTCTGAATCTCCTCTATGCTCCCAGCGACGCTGCCGCCTGCACCGCTGTAATCCGGATCTGCCGCAGCTGCATCATTCTCCTGCAACTGCGCTGCGCCTGTTGCCCCTGCTATGCTGCTGCACTCAGCCGCGCTGCCGCCATTCTGTCCATCCAGCTGGCCATAGCTGCTGCCACCATCCATGGCACAGCCGGCCTCAGGCCCCAGCTGGTGACTGGCCTCCGCCATCCTATCATCCTGCAGCATTTCCTGCTGCTGCTGCTGCTGCTGCTGCTGCTGCTGCTGCTGCTGCTGCTGCTGCTGCGCCTGCTGCGCCTGCTGCCGGCCGCGCAGCAGGTAGTAGCTCAGGCGGCTGCGGTCCTGGCTCAGGTCCATCAGGTCTGCAAACCGGTCCACCTGCGTATGAGGGAAAGGCCAACAGCATGCGATGCTTACAGAGGCTCCCCAGGATGCAGCAGTGCAAATTTACACCAGGCGGATGGCGGGTGGATGCAAGGCTCTGGGATCAAGTCGGCAGTAATGCATCCACAATCCCAAAACATCCCTCAACCCTGGTTGCCCATGTCTGTTCATGCCCCATGCCACACCTGTGCCCTGCTGCTGGCGGGGTCGCCTGCATTCACCGTGGGTATGATGCGGCGAGGCCGCAGCGCACGGATGCAGTCCCTGCACGGGTGGGCAGGGCTGCTGATGGTCAGACGGGCAGACATGTTGCAGCAGTGGGGATGCCGCACCGGCACCTGCTGGGGCTGACTTGAAAGGACACGTCCCAACCAGCGAGCTAGCCCACACCCAGCTCCCCACAGCACATACCCGCATGCACCACAGCAGGAGGCCGATCACCCCACGACCCACCTGAGCTCGGTGAATGACGAGTGCTCTGAGTAAGGGACTCCCACCAGCTTCACGGAGCCAGTGTCTCGCACATCCGGGCCGCCCTTCTGGCGCCACGTCCAGCCTGCATGGCAGTGGTGGCGCGCATAGCAGCTGAGTCTGGTAGAAGGCAATGCATGCAGAGATGAGGTCTTTTCACCAAGATGCACTAGTCAGCAATGCCCAGCAGCACTGTCCGCCTTACGCTGCATCACAATTGGCGGCCATTGAGGGGCATGCCATTGAGAAGCAATATTATTGAGGAGCATTGCTATTGCGAGGCATGCCCTTGACAGGCATGCCATTCAAGGGCAGGTTATTGAGGGGCATGCCGCACCTGTGGGCTTCAGAGCCACGGCCCGCTTCCAGGCCGTGCCGGCGATGCGGTCAGACAGCGCTTGCTCGTGCAGCTGCTCCCCCATGGACAGCACGTGGATCTGAGGTGCGGATAGGGAAGCAAGAAGGCGTTCGAGCATGCGGGAAAAGCAGGCACCCCATTTAGCATGCCATGCAGCCATGCACTAAGCACTTGGGCAGCTGCAACCACGGCAACCAGCTGCAACAGCTACAACCATGCACCACTGACGGCTAGGCTGCAACATGCCACGCATGCCCCTCGAGCGGTTGGATTGGTTGCAATACACTTGAAGCGAAACCTGCCTGCGCCTCCTCAGGCTGGTCGGTCAACAGCGCCAGCCACTCAGCAGGAAGGCCCAGCAGGCGCAGCAGCTGCAGCAGGTGCGGGTGGCACGCATGGAAACCAGGCTGAGGGCTCTGCTCTCGCGCACGCGGTGGGCATGGCTGCGCTTCATTGAAAGCGAACTTTCCAGGCTGCACAGCTGCTTGAAGCGCGCCATGCACCATAAACCGATCTGCTGGTCCCACCCACTCACCCTGTGCTTGGCTGGGGTGCAGTGCACGCGCCAGCCCAGAGCGGCGGCCGCGCCCAGATATGCACGCTCCTTTCCAATGTGGTAGGACCCCACAACAAACAACGTCGCTGCGTGCAGGGTTTGAGAATGTGGCAGTAAAATTGAGGTAACGGTGCAGCCGCATGGCATGACACGGCATGGCGGAGGGTTGGCATGGCATGGCATGGCACGGCATGGCACGGCATGGCATGGCACGGCATGCCCGCTTCCGCTTTGGCATGGCATGCCAGCATGTTACCCTGCAACCATGCCATGCCATGGCCTGACATGCCATGCCATGCTGGCAACCATGGCCAATCGCACCTGGCTCGGCAGCTGCCTCGGCAGCCATGAACTCGGCCATGGCACTAACTGCCTCAGACTGGGGCGGGAACGACCAGCGTGGGGCGCAGTAGGTCGTGTCCAACAAGACCGTGTCCACCTGTGCCAATGTTTGGGGTTGGATACAGCTTCAAGTCATGCCATGCACACGCTGACGCTGCTACATGACATGCATGGCGAAGCATGATGCAGACCGGCATGAACTGCTGCCCAGCGCGGCATGAGAAGCATGGCATGGCCGGTGGCATGATGGCATGCCCTCGCTGCACTCCTCCTCCCTACACACAACCAAGCATGTGCCCATGCATGCACACCTGCTGTCCTTTCAGTGCTGGGTGCTCCGCCATTGCTGGCTGCCAGCGCATGTCGCCGGTGTGCAGAATCACCTGGCCAGGAGAGTGGGCACGCCAAACAAACCGATTACACGCAGGCTGGCGCTTCGATGGCCAGCATGGCAGGTCAGGTTCTGTTTGGCCAACAATGTGCATTTCTGTCAAAAGCAGGCCTGCTAAGCCGGCCACCTGCTGAGATGCATCAGTACTGATCCGATCCGCCACCCCCGAGAGAGACTGACCTGCGCCTTGCTGCCTGGGCTGCTCGGAGGCACCTTGAACAGGATCATGACGGCGCCGGGGCAGTGGTTGGCGTCAATGGGCGTCACCTCAACCTGCAGCCAGGTGCAGGGCAGTGCTTCGACACGGCTCGGTTGGCAATGCAGGGCACGGCCACAAGACAAGACTCCGATAGGGCAGGACGTTCCTGTGGGTTGAGTGCTGGCTGACGCATGGCACCCCCGGTCGTGTTGTGAGCTTTGCCCACCAGCGCACGTCTGGTTCCCGCAAGCAACTCAAAAGGCCGCTCACCCCCGCAATGGTGACGGGCTCGTCCAGCGCGAGCACCCGCAGGCAGTCGGGTCGCAGGTTGAAATCGTGGCGCAGCACCCGAGCCGTGACCGGGGAGCAGTAGATGGGGCCTGCTTGCAATGCGATGCAAGGGGCGGCGGCAATGCTGGCTTTGTGGCACAGGAGTGAATGAGCGAGCAGGAAAGCAAGCAGGCGGGCTAGCAAGCTGCCAGAATGTGCAGCCACCCTAACGGGCTTCAAGCGCACCTGCATTGAAGCTCGTGGATAGCCCGGTGGTGTGGTCGCTGCGGAATAATGAAAGCAATGGAGGCAAGGAGTGGAGCCATGAGAACCAAGCTGCCTCAGCGCCTCACCCTGCCTCGGTGCTTGCCCCGTCATGCCGGCACGCAACAAACCCATGCAGCGGAGGCTGACACATTCTTGGCATGCAGCCGCACGCACTAGACATGGCTGTAAGCCCTCCCTCGCAATGCGCCCGCCTCCCTGCAAATGAACACCGCTGAATGCACTTCCTCGCGATGCGCCTCCCGGACAAACAACTCACGAGTGGGCGTGGGTCAGGAAGTAGGCCTTGCAGTCGGGGTGCTGGAATCGGAAGCCGTCCACCAGAAACCTGGTGCCCGGCACCCACTTGATGCACTCCACCTGGCTGGCCATGCTGGAGGCTGCCGCAACGTGTGTGATCTAGAAGTGCGTGTGACTTTAGAAGGGCCGCCCGCTGCTGCAGGTGGCCGCTGAGGTGCTGCTGCCGGTGTGTGCAGGGCAGCTGCTCCTGGCTGCGCTGTTTCTACTTGCTACTGCTGCTGCTGCTGCTGCTGCTGCTGCTGCTGCTGCTGCTGCTGCTGCTGCTGCTGGCGGCTGTGCCAGCTCTAAATGCTGCTGTGGGTTTGCAGTTAGGGCGGCCTTTAAATGCCGTCCCCTGCACAGGCAGGGCAGAAGGCAGCTGGTATGGCGATTTGGGCCAACCGCATGCACCAGGTCACCGGGCGCTTGCAATTGAGTCGTCCAGCTTTCAGCCCACAAAATGTCCACATATTGCAAAGGACCAGCACGAGAGCATGAATGCCTGACAGAAGGTTGAGCACCCACCCGCGTCTCCCTCGTCAATGTCACTGCCCCCCTCTTCTTCGCTCAGCTGATCGTCATCCTCCTCCTCGTCCTCCTCCTCTTCAGTCAGGTCTGCAGGCACAGCAGGCAGAGCGTGCATTGCGTGTGCATCTCAGGGAGGGTGGCCAGTCAACTCCGATCCTAGCAACCCATACGCTCGATACGCGCGTCAAGCGCCAGCTGCTCAAATGCGCATGGCCGCAATCGTAGCAAGGACAGAACCCATGCTCAGCGGGCAGAACTGAATGTGCCAATAAAACAAAGTTCAGCACCCACCTTCGTCTGTGAGCTCCTCGGGCTCACTCTCCACCTCCTCCTGCACAGCAGCAGTTGCCATGGCAAGTGAGCAGCAACCGCCGAGTGATGGCACATGTCACAGCAGCCGCCTGCGCTGCCACACGGCAAGTCTGCCCAGCAACGGGCATTCTCCGGCATGGCTGCAGCGGTTGCAGTTGGCCAGCGGCCAGCCAGCCCTGTGGGTTGCATGCTGGCCCCCACCGGAGAGGCAATCACTCCAAGCGGCTCTGCGTCTTTGTTGTACTCGCGAACGTCTTGCAGCTGCAACAAATGGCGGCGGAACGGCAGGCTGTGGGCGAGCGCAGACCCCAAGTGGCCCTCATCTTGGGATGGGCAGCGAGTCCACAACAACTGCTGCTTGATTATTGCCTTTGCCCTGTTTTCACCTCTGGGCAACAGCCACGCAACACACAGGCTGCACCGCCTATGTCATCCACCTCGCGCCGCTGCATAGCAACAACAGGCCGCAGCACACACGTTCACCCACCTCCTGCGTGATCAGCGCTTCCTGGCGGCAGATGATGGTCACGTCGTCTGGCTCCGCCGGCAGCTGCTCCAGTAGCACAGGGGAAAAGCTGGGCACCACAAAGAACGAGGTCATGGCCTGCGGACGGGTGGTGGCAGCTGTGGGCCAGCGGCGGCGGCGAAGGCGGCGGTGAGCACGCGGCTATGCCGCTGGGCCCCGCTCGTCGTATGAAGCGATCCTGATCTCGAGCGGAGCCTCACCCGCAGCAGCCCGAGCCGCGCAGCGGCGGAACGCGGCGATGGAGTGCGCGCTTGAGCTGTTCTGCAGCCTCAACGCTCGCCAGCTTGTGGCACAGTATGAGGATGACTGGAAGACCGGCAGTCAGCGGGACAGCCGCCCAAATGCTGCCCACTGCCGGCTGTGGCGCCGCAGCGCATCAGGCCGCTCAGCCCTTGAGGTTGGTCTCTTGTTCCAGGCCGATCCTTTGCATATTACCCTTGATGTGCACTGCGTTCAGCATGCATTCAAACCATTGTGCCATCTTGCACCGGACTGGAAAATTTCCCCTTCACGTCCAGGGGTAGAAGTTTGGGAACAGCAGGTAGCCTAGCACAATGAAGGCAAAGCACCAGAGCCAGAGGGCCCGGGCGGCCAGCCCTCGTCGGTCCAGCAGCTCCGCTGCCCGCCAGTAGAGCGGCGGGCAGGCCGACAGGAAGCGCGTCGCCACATTGACATGCATGGCCAGCAGGGCGACAGCTGTCATGAGGGCCCAGTGGTACATGTAGGGCGCTGCGGCATCGCTGCGCTGCAGCTGCGTCAGCTGCGCTGCACGTTTCCCGCTTGGGCTACTCCTCGTGCGGCTGCCGCCACGCCGCCCCCCTGGCCGCTGCCGCGGCGTGCCGCGTAGCGCAACCACAGCGCGCTGCACTGCAGCTGCCGGCGTCGCCAGCCACCGCGGCAGCTGTTGGGTGCTGGGGTACAGGCCCAGCGTGAGGGCACGCTGCCAGTCAGCAGAGAAGTAGGCCCAGCAGCCGGCAATGGAGAGCCACGCCACGGGCACGGACATGAGCACCATGGGGAGCTGCGGGGAGGGAAGGGGCAGGCCAAGACAGCATTGGTAGTCGTTGAAACCAATGCCGCCGCAGCAGGCAGGCGTGGCAGGCTCCACATGCCGACTGATGGGAATGATTCGGGTTTGTGTCTCACGTGCCAGGAGCAGATGCTGCCCCTGTGTGTTTGAGCGGGCTGCACCTCGCAGACCCCCACCAGCCCTGCAACAAGCCAGCCCTGCAGCCTGCGCACCCGGGCAGGGTCTCGATAAAAGCGCAAGAAGCCGACATCCCAGTAGGCCTTTTGGATGAACGCGTACACGCTGGGCAGCCGGGTGTGGCACCAAGCGGGCGCTTCGCCACCTCCCAGGCAATGCGCTGCGTAGGCTTGCACTGCATGTGGGCGTAGCCGCAGGGTGAGCGCATCTGTCAGCTGTGCACAGCGGGGGCTGCTGCACTCAACGATATGACTAACAGACAGAGCACCTGCGTCCTCCTCCATTCAGCATGCCCACCTTGCATGGCTCCATAAGGTGCCAGGATGATGCAGCAGCTGAGAGCCGCCCGCAGCGCATCTCTGAGCGGTGGCCGCACACTGCCACTCCTCCGCCAGGCCGCTAGCAGGGTGTGCAGCGGAAACCAGACGGCCAGGATGCCGTTTGAGCGTGCCGCGGCTGCCACCGCCAGCGCCGCGACGCCCGCCCAGTGGTGGGTGGGCAGCAGCAGCAGGCCGGCCCAGGTGCCGGCAGCAAAGAGCGCCTCTGAGTAGGCAGCTGAGTAGAAGACGGAGGCTGGGTTCAGGCAGAAGAAGAGCGCGGCCAGGTCGGCCAGCCGCCCGCTGCCCAGCGTGCGTGCGCTGAGGCGATGCAGGCACAGCGTGGCGGCCGCGAACGCCGCCACATTGATCGCCAGCCCGGCCGCCACGTGTGCGGCCTCGGGGGGCAGGCGGCGCAGCCCCGGAAGGACGCCTGTGTGGGAGGGGCGACAGGGAGAAGCATGGATGGGGCTGAATGGGAGATTGGGGAAGTAAAGCCTGAGCCCGTGGGCCGACAGGTGGCAGCAGGCTGCCGACAGGCAGGGGCAGCTGGGTGTCGATCGGTAGAGACCCCCTCGCACCTGCGACTGCGGCGGCCGCCCGCATCACAGCCGGCAGCAGCGGGAAGAAGGCATTGATCTTGTCGGTCTCGTAGCCGCACTTGGCGATGCGGGAGAAGTAGGCGGTGTCCCACACGAGCAGCGGGATGGGCCGGACGGCAGAGGCCGGCGGCGGCGCCGCGGCGCTGCTCTCAGTGGCGCAGGGCAGCGCGGCTGCCAGGCGCGTGGAGCTGTCCAGATCGGTGAAGGCTGCATCGCAGGCCAGCAGGGCGAGCAGCAGGGCGGCCCGGCTGCACAAGGCAAGGGCGAGCACCCTGCGAGCGGGGGCCATCGCGCTGGATCAGGGCGTCAGGGCATCATCAAGCAGCGATCGGTGATCAGTGCAAGCTGTTCGGCAAAGCGATCAAGCGACCTCAGGTTGACATGGGGAGATGAAGCCGCAGCGAGCACAGCTGCACCCTGCCCTTCCCAATTTATCACATTCACTCCCAGCCTCAAGTCCGGCGGGGAGAGTAAAGTCCCGCGCCGTGTTGCCCCCGCTGCCAGCCGCCCTCCTGCCAGCAACGCCCTGGCACTGAGCGCACCTTACAACACAGCAGCAGCCCGGGCGATCGGCAGCCGCCGGTCCCCCAGCCGAAGCCCAGCAAACGGACTTTGGAGGCGACCCGCCTGAGCGCCCCTGGGCCGCCCCGGTGCACCATGTCGCGGTCGGCGACGCAGTGAAGCCGCTGGCCGGTCGGCAGCGCCGCCCAGCAGCCAGCTGACACCTCCGCCGCAGCGGCACCGCCGCCTGCGCCCGCGCCGCAGCGATGGAGGCGCTGCGTGAGCGCTGCACCTCGCCCCCGCCGCGCCTGCGCTACGATGACCAGCTGCCGCTCACGCATGCCGGCCACAAGGCGCGCCGGCAGCACAGCGGCGGCCGGGCTGCAGCACGTGGCAGCCGAGCCAGCCGCGGCCGCGCGTGGCACCTCACTGTGCGCCTCCTGCTCGCACTGCTGGCTGTGGCAGTGACGGTGCGTGTGGCGCACCACCTGTTTGGCTCACCTGAGCCGCAGCTGGAGGACTTGATGCGGCTGTACGGTGACGCACTGGCGCCTGGCGGCGGCAGCGGCGCCGCCAACGCCAGCGGCGGCAGCAGCAGCAGCAAAAGCAGCAGCGCAACGGCAGTGGCAGATGCGGTGCAGCAGCCCAAGCTGATACCGCGCATCATCCACCAGATACATGCGGGCAGCAGCGCGGCGCCCGTCCCCACCGCGCTGCTGCCGTACCTGGCCTCCTGGCGGCGGCTCAACCCGGGCTGGGAGGTGCAGCTGTATGACGAGCAGGTGCGTGGCTGCGCAAGCAGAAACCGGGGCGGCTGGTGTGCACGCTTCCTGTATGCTCCAAGCTGGTCGCAGTGCAGCCTGTAGCTGAGTTGCGCAGCCTAACGCAGCAAACAAGCTCAAAAAGTGCACTGCAGCGTGCTTCAACGAGCCCACCCCTTGCTGTTGTGCTTGCAGGACTGCCTGGAGTTTGTCCGCAGCGAGCTCCCAGAGTACCTGGATGCCTACCGCCGCCTGGGCAAGCCGGTGGAGCGAGCCAACTTCTTCAGGTGCGTCTGGCGCACCACGCTGCCGCGGCCCGCGCTCCAGGCTGCCAGTTGGCCCTCGCCTGCTGGTCCCCATCTTGCCCGTGTTTGATTCACAGCCAGCGGCTGGATGCAGGCAGCTGCCTAGTGCTGCACTTGCCCAGCCTGGCTGGTGCTGACGCTTCCCTGCTCCCCGGTTTGCAATGCCCTCCTGCCGCGCAGTTACATGGTGGTGCTGCGCCACGGCGGCGTGTACGCCGACCTGGACGCCGAGTGCCGGCGGCCGCTGGACGGCGTGATCGCTTCCCGCGACACGCTGGTGGCAGGGTGGGACACCGAGTGGGCAGACCCGCGCTCAGCGCTGGAGGCCGGGTGAGCTTGCGTCTGCAAGAGTGTGGTCGCTCCATGTTGGCTGTGGCTTGCCACAGTGGCCTTGCATGCTGGAAAGCCAAGCGTGCTGCTGCTGCCGCGGTGCACGTGCTCTGTGAGCTGTTGAGCTGTGAATGCAGCAACCTTCAGCCGCCTGATGCAACGTCCCACCGCCTGCCTTGCTGCCATGCAGGTACGTGCGGCAGCGGCAGCTGGTTCAGTCGGTGTTTGCTGGTGCGCCCGGGCACCCGGCGCTGCGGGAGCTTTGCGACCGCATCGCTGCGGGCGTGGGCAAGCACCACAGCTTCTCGACAGACAGCCGGCTAGACGCACTAGAGCGCAGCGGAGCAGGGCTGTTCACAGACGTCCTGCTGGCGCACGCGGCGGCGCACCCGCCAGCGCAGCGGCAAGACCCGTGGGGTGTGCGCCTGCTGCCGCGCGTCACGTTTGGCGCGCCAGTCAAGCCAGCGCACGGCCTGAGCCCGGCAGACCCTGGAGTGGCGGTGCTGCACCACCCGCAGGACGGCGCCTGGGGCCGGCGCGGCAGCAGCAGGTGCGGGGCGGGCATGCTGTCTCTTGCTGCTGTGTGGCCTTCCTGTGTCGCTAAGTGTGCTAGTTCATGCTGAGTTGGCTTCTGTCAGAGGCATGGGTGGCAGCGGAGATTGCACCTTTACCCAGGCTGGCCTCATTCAGCAGCTGCCTGCTCCTGTGCATCTGCCCTGCCGTGCAGCTCGTGGCCGCAGCTGGTGCAGGACGTCACCTCGGAGGTGGCACGGCGCTGGCGTCACGAGAAGCCAGCAGACGCGTGGGAGATGGAGCTCAAGGTGCGCGTGGCAGCAGGCTCTCCACATTTCGCTCGCTAGCTGCTTGATGTGCCGCCTGCACTCTGCTTCCTGCGGGCTGGTTCACATGGCTTGCTGGTCACTCAGCCGCCGGCTGCGCAAGCAGTCACATGGCGCGTCCCCGGCTTACATGACATTCAACTGGCCCTGCTTCGAATGCTGCAGGTGATGCAGCAGCGGGATGCGGCGCAGCAGCTGTACCCCGTGTCGGTGGACTTTGAGCCTCCCTTTGACCTGCTCACGCACCGGCTGGGGCAGGGCGAGCGGCAGAGCGGCGCCGACGTGGGCGCCGCGCTGTCCACGCACGGCAGCTGGCAGCCCAGCGTGCAGCCCAGCCGGCGGCCCAGCCTGGTGGAAGCCGTGGTGGGCAGCATGGGCGGCGCAGGGGGCAAGCGCAACGTGCTGGTAGACGTGGGCGCCGGCTACGGCCTGCTCTCACTAGCGGCCGCTGCACGCGGCCACCGGGTGCATGCCTTTGAGCTGGGGCCCGCCAGCCTGGAGGCGCTGGAGGCCAGCATCCAGCACAACGGCTTTGAGCACCTGGTGCAGGTGCGCAGGGGCACTTCGATGGGGGCGGTTGGGATGGATAGGAGGGGTGGTTGCAGCTGATGTGGGGCTGAGGTGAACGTAATGAGGTGAACGTAATGAGGTGAACGTAATGCACGTTGGCTGCATGCTCCATGCTGTGCCAGGCATGTGGCGACCTGAACTGCATCTCACCCCGCCTGCTGCTGCTCTGCTCCCTTGCCTCCCTGCTTGGCCCAGGTGCACAAGGAGGCGCTTGGCTCGCCGCAGCAGGAGGGCTACACCTGCATCCTGCCGCGCCAGGGTGCAGCCTCCGGCACCAGCACTAGCAGCGGCAGCAGCAGCGGCAGTAGAGGCAGCGGCAGCGTCCCAGCAGGCGCTGATGTGGAGGTGCAGCGGGGTTACGGGCCGGCAGCAGTGCATGCTATGCCCGCTGAGAGCTGCCAGCTCATGACGCGGCGGTCTGCAGGGGCTTGGGCGATACCTGAGACCGACCGGGTTGCTGCGCTGCGCGTGTCAGGTGCGGCGGCAGCAGGCTGGTTTGTGGATGTTTTCCGGGCAGTTGCGGCATGGTCTGCTGTCATCAAGCTTCAGCCGCCTGGCTCCTGCTGCGGCTTCTCGCTGTGTGGTCAGCGGTGCCATCTCCAATTCATCACTGCCCACGCATGTTACCCCTGCCAACCCTCCTCCCTGCAGCCAACGGCTGGGAGGGCTTTGTGCTGCAGGGCTTTGCGCCGCTGCTGGAGCGCGCGGACCGCCCGCCGGTGCTGGCTGTGGAGTGGAACCCTGCGGCCATGAAGGCAGCCGGCTGGCGCCGCCCGCTCAAGCTGCTCGAGTGGTGAGCCACGGTTGCAGGGCTGCTGTGTGCAGGCGCTGCCTGGGCGGGCTTGCTTTGTGGTGTGGCTCCGCCACAGCTGTCCAGTGAAGAGTAGTAGGAGTTCCCTGTCGGTGATCCGTGCATTTGAACCATCTGCTCATCTGCCGCTGTGCCACTGCCCTGCAGGCTGTACGGGCTGGGCTACACCGACGTGTCGCACTCGGGCTACGTCTGCGACTCACGCTGGTACTCCATCACCTATGGAATCAGGTGGGCGCCTGCTTTGTCGTGTCTCCAGGCTGGCGAGCTGGTGGGCGGGCTGCTTTCTCCTCGGTCCAGGCTGCTGTGCTCAACATGTGCTGTGCAAGGGCCGCGCTTGATGGGGCCTGGCCGGCGTACGCGTGCGCTGGCCTGTCAGGCAGCGGACCCGTCCGTGCCAGCCAGGTCACTGCTTGCCTGACCGGCTCTCCCGTGTGCCACGATCCCCTCTATCCTCCGATTCCCTTGCTCACCTGGCTGCCCTCCTGCCTCCACTCTGCCTCTGCCCTTGCCCCTGGCTGCAGGCGGCGGGGCGGCATCACTCTGGAGGACCTAGCACAACACTCGCTGCCCTTCTCCAACTGCAATGCTGACCTTACTGCCGCCCTGCGCTCGTTTTGGCCCGCAGGCGGCGGGGCGGCATCACTCCTGAGGACCTGGCCAGCCTGCGGCAGCCCACGTGGTGCCGCCTGCTGCCGCAGCACTTCTCGCTGCTGCTGGACCAGGCCGCACAGGCCGCCTACCCCGAAACCCTGCTGCTCGTCAGCAGGGAGGTGGAGGCTGGAAATGCCACCACCCAGGGCAGCAGCAGCAGCAGCAGCAGCAGCAGCAGCAGTGGCGCTAGCAGTGACAGCAGCAGCAATGGCAGCAGCGCTGGCGGCACAGACGAATACGGCGTGCCAGACGCTGTGTCGCAAGCGCTTGCTGAGGCAGCTCTGATGGTGGCAGACGCGTCTGCCCACCAGACGGCAGCCGCAGTGTCGGATCTGACTGCTGCAGCAGGTAACGGCAGCCGCGACAGCCCTGCGGCGCTGGCTGCACAGTCGCTGCGGCAAGGCGGGGAGGCACAGCGGCCACGGCAATCGGGCCAGCGGTCGCAGCAGCGATCACAGCAGCAGCAACCACAGCAGCAGCAGGCGCAAACACAGCAGCAACCGCAGCAGCAGCCACACCATCACGAGTCTGCTGCAAAGCAGAGCCCAGGCTAAGCCTGCACCGCTGCCCACCTATCTTTCTCTTTTGTTTGCCACCTCATGACAGCACTGTCTTTGTTTCCTCGCAACCCACATCTGCTCTCAGTTTCACAACTTGTTTCGTCCCACGCCCATGTGTACCTAACGAACCCTCTCTGCCCTGGGCGCAAATCCTTGCAACCTCCCTGCACTCGATCTTCCCAAGCTAACCCTTCTTGCTGATTTTTGTGCCCCTGCTGACTGTGATGACTGATCAGCAAAGCGACTTGGCAGTCTGGAGGGCAGGCGGCGCGTAGAGGGTGGTGCAAAGCGGCAGCTCAGCAGGCGGTGGGATGGGGCGGCTCGTTTAGCAAATCAGAAGGGCTCCAGATCGTTTCAACAAGCTTCGTTGATGCTAGCAAGCCAGGCTATCCGCTCAGGGGGCCGCGTCTTGTTGTCTTGCTCGGGGCAGGCTCGCAGGCGCGGCGCACGAGCCCTGATCGCGGCTAGCAGCGTGGGAATGCACAAAAGCGTCGACTTCGAAGTCCACGGTATAGGTCGGTGTGCCCTGCGCCGCTGCCATCACCGCCGCCACCACCACCGCCTTGGCTGCCGTTCAACAGCGTGCAGTTCAAGCTCTGGCTGGCACTGCATCGTTCTCTGCATCGTTGCATCCTCCCAGCAATATAATCGCGGCGTGACGCACCTGTTGGGATGCTGCCTGCAGTCCAAGGCGTGTTTTTCCGTGCGCACACTGTCGACCATGCAAAGTCGCTGGGGCTCGTTGGATACGTCATGAATACAGCCCAGGTGAGGTGTGTGCTGTGCTGCTGCTCACCATGCCGGTGTAGCGGTGCTGTGGATGATCGCGGCGCAGCAGACGCAGACAGCAGGGCGCACGGGATGCCCACTGCAAGCCTCCTGGCCTCTTTCATGCCGGCGCCGTTCTGCTCTCCAAAAGCATGTCTCCTGC
>VFQQ010001589.1_pt1 | contig 30324 bp, 19 predicted proteins | sample 3512341 | NCBI WGS metagenome assembly VFQQ01 (sample SAMN10412373, study PRJNA504923) | tailings metagenome | isolation source: Relicate 2 Philex TSF1 revegetated site | place: Philippines: Tuba, Benguet | collected 2017-08-29
TCGGGGGGGTCGGGGGGGTCGGGGGGGTCGGGGGGGGCGGGGGGGGCGGGGGGGGGGGGGGGGGGGCGGAAGTCGAGATCGAGGTGCGGGCGCGGTTCACCTACCTGGGTGTTGACGGGCTCGAGCGGTCGGTGTCGGGGCGGCAGCGGGTGACGGCACGGGCGCGGTGATGATCAGGCGGGGGGTATGTCGCGCAGGGCGCTGGTGATGGCGACCTCGTGGAGGCGCATGCTGGCGCGGTCGAGGGTTTCCTTGGCGCGGTGGAACTCGTCGGGATCGACGCTGCGCCAGTCGCGCTCGGCGCGGTCGGCCAGATCACGGAGTCGTTCGGCGGCGGTGTCGAGGTCGCGGCGCTGCTGATCGGTGAGGGCGTCGGCGTGGCGCTCACGCTGGCGGGCGATCCAGTGCAGGTCGAGGCGGCTGTTGGCCAGCAGGTCGGCCAGGCGGTGGCGGGTCATGTCCTCGCGGGCGTGGGCGAAGGCGTCGGCCTCGATGCGGGCGACTTCGTCGAGGGTCAGGCCGTGGTTGGGGATCACCTGCACGTGGGCGCGTCGCCCGGAGCGGAGTTCGACGGCGGAGACGGAGAGGATGGCGTTGGCGTCGAGGGCGAACTCGACGCGGAGTTGGGGGATGCCGGCGGGCATGGGGGGGATGCCGCGGAGGTGGAAGACCGCCAGCGAGCGGCAGTCGGCGACCATCTCACGCTCGCCCTGGAGGACGTGGATCTTGATGGAAGTCTGGCCGTCAACCGATGTGGAGAACATCTCCGAGGCGCGAGCGGGGACGGGGGTGTTGCGCATGATGATGCGCGAGAAGGCGCCGTGGGCGGTCTCGATGCCCAGGGAGAGAGGGACGACGTCCAGGAGCATGGCGTCACCGACCCAGCCTCGCGGCGCGACGGCGTCGGCGCCCAGCACGGAACCCAGCACTGCGCCCTGGACGGCGGCGCCGAGCGCGACAACCTGATCGGGGTCGAGGGCGGTATAGGGCTCCAGGTCGAAAGCCTCGGCGACGCGACGGCGGATGAAGGGGACGCGGGTGCTGCCGCCGACGAGAACGACGGCGGCGATGGGCTCCTGATCGAGGCGTCGGCGGGCCTCGCGGAGCGTACGCCGGGCGATGGCGACGGCGCGATCGGCCAGTGGCGCGATGAGGCTCTCGAATCGGTCGCGGGTGACTTCGATCTCGACGCCGGGGCGCGAGGGGAGGGTGATGACGGCGCGGTCGTGCTCGGAGAGGGCGATCTTGGCCCGCTCGGCGGCGGCCTTGAGTTCGGCCCGCAGTGCGGCGGGCGCACGGTCCGGGGCGCCGGTGGCGGACACCGGCAGGCCGAGCACGGCGGCGTGGTCGCGCAAGAGCCAGTCGACGATGGCGTGGTCGAAATCATCGCCGCCGAGGTGCGTGTCGCCGGCGGTGGCGAGGACCTCGAAGGCATCGGCGGCATGGGGGGGGGTAGGGGGGTGGGGGGTGAGGGGGGCGTGGGGTGGGCTGGGGTCAGCGCCTGCACGATCCGTGTTCCTTGCGTTTGCTGTGTCAGCGCCCGCGGGCACGGCGTGCGCGGGCGCGAGGCGCAGGAGGGAGACGTCGAAAGTGCCGCCGCCGAGATCGAAGACGACGACACAGCGACCGGAGGAGGCTTCGCGCGCGGCGCGGATGCCGGAGGCGGTGATGCCCAGGCCGTAGGCAAGGGCGGCGGCCGTGGGCTCGGCGAGGATGCGGACGGGCTCGAGTCCGGCGAGCGTGGCGGCGGTGCGGGTGGCCTGGCGCTGGGCGTCGTCGAAGTAGGCGGGGACGGTGATGACAGCGCGGGTGATGTCGATGCCGAGCGCGTCGGAGGCCTGACGCCGGAGGTGACGGAGGATGTGAGCGGCGACTTCCTCGGGGGCGATGAGGCGTGGGGAGAGGCCGTGGGTGGCGTGGTGCGCATCGGGGTTGAGGGCGATGCGCGCAGCGCCGGCGGGACCGGCAACGACGCGATACGCGCGGAAGCGGTCGGCGGCGGCAACATCGGCGGCGGTACGGCCCATGAGGCGCTTGGCGGAGGTGATGAGCGTGGCGTGGGCGCCGGACTGTGGAGGCTCGAGGGCATCCCAGCCGACCAGCGGGGGCTGATCCGGCGCGATGAAGCGGACGGCGGAGGGACAGAGGGCGCGGCCGTGCGCATCGGGGATGATGCGCGCGGGGGCGGCGGGGTCTGGCCAGGCGGCGATGGCGACAAGGCTGTAGGTGGTGCCCAGGTCGATGCCGACGATCGGCGCCTCGCGGCGCGGCGCGGGCGCAGCGGGATGCGGATCAGACGCGGGGTTGTCGGTGTTCGCGGTGTCGGCGTCGGCGGGACCCATCGGGGCATTGTTGCGCCGGCACGGCCAGGAGGACGGCGGGATTGGTGAGGTGCGCGTATCAGCCGATGACGCCAGCGGCCTCGTCGAGGAGGCCCTCGGCGGCGCGGGCGGTTGGGGCTTCGGCGATGAGGCGCATGATGGGCTCAGTGTTGCTGGCGCGGACGTGGAGCCAGGTGCGGCGGTCGTCGAAGCCGATCCAGGCGCCGTCCTGGCGGTCGATGCGCGGGGCGGAGCCGGCGCTGCGCCGGGCGGCGTAGAAGCGGGCGACCTTTTCGACGGCGTCGGCGGCCTGATCGCGCGAGCGGACCTCGACCTTACGCTTCACGATGGCATAGGCGGGCACGCCGGACAGAAGGTCGGCCAGGGATCGGCGCTCGATGCCCATGAGGGCCAGCACCAGGGCCATCGCCGAGAGCGAGTCGCGGATGTAGGTGACGCGGGGCCAGATGACGCCGCCGTTGCCCTCGCCGCCGAACGTGGCGCCGGAGCGCTTCATGACGGCGACGACGTTGGCCTCGCCGACGGGGGCCCGGAGGACGCGCGCACCGAAGGTGGCGGCGACGTCCTCGATCATCCGGCTGGTGGAGAGGTTGACCACGAGGGTGTCCCCGCGGCCGAGGCGCTTCATGGCGCGGAGGGCCAGCGCCGCCAGGACGAGGGTGAACTCCTCGCCGATGTAGCGTCCGCGGGCGTCGATGAGAGCGAGGCGGTCGGCGTCGGGGTCCTGGGCGAAGCCGATATCGGCGCGGCGCGCGCGGACAGCGCGGGCCAGGGCGGTGAGGTTCTCGCGCAAGGGCTCGGCGGCGTGGGGGAACAGGCCACGGGCGGAGGGGTCGGGCAGGTCGGCGGAGGCGGTGTGGAGTTGCGTGATGCGGTTGGCGGAGAAGGGGCAGAGCGCGCGGAGGGCGCGGTCGGACATCGCGGCGCCGGACATGCCGAGGTTGTCCACGACGATGTCGGCGCGGAGGGCAGCGATGGCGCGCAGCGCGGGACCTCCCATCGCCTCGCGCAGGGCGGCCTGGTGAATGTCGGCGGCGGCGGGGTCGATGCGCGCGTGGCCGAGGGTGTCCCACGGGCCGACGCCGGGGGCACCGGTCTGGTGGTAGAGGCCGACAAGACGCCGTGCGGTTTCGGGCGCGGGTGCGGCGGCGTCCACCGCGTGCTCGGCGGCCTTGCGGTCGCGGAGGATGGGCTTGAGGCCGCACCAGGGCTGGGGGTTGTGGCTGGCGGTGATCACCAGGCCGGCGCTGGCGCCGAGGCGGTCAACGCAGACGCCGACGGTGGGCGTCATGGCGATGTCCAGGTCGAGCACATCGACGCCGCGGGCCAGCAGCGCCGAGCGGGCGACGCCGGCGAAGAGGTCGGAACCGCGCCGCCCGTCACGGGCGAGGACGACGCGCATCGGGGCGGCTCGCCCCGGGCGCACGGCGCGTTGCGGGCGTGGAGTGGCACGCCCCTTCGGACGCGACGGGGCACTGATGAGCGTAACCAGCGCGGAGGTAAAGCGCGCGGCCACATCGGGCGTGAGCGAGGTGCCGATGATGCCGCGGCAGCCGGAGACGGAGAGCATGAGCGCATCGGGGGAAGCGGTGGTGGCCATCGTGGGCGAGCGTAGGAAAGTCGGCCCTGCCCGTCACCCCCCTCCCCCCCCCCACCCACCCCACCCACTACACCCCGGCACGGGGAGGACTGTCTGCGCTCCTCCCTCACATGCGTGTAAGGGAGGTGGCCGCACGCGCCGCGTGCGGACGGTGGGGGCTGATCTCACGGCGGGGTGCGCGGTGTACGCGTGCGGTGAATCTGTATTGCGTAGGGGTGTCGGCCCCCACCGTCGGCGAGGACGCCGACACCTCCCCCGCGACAGCGGGGGATGAGCAAGGAGCACAAGCTGCCCGGGAATCAGACCGCCTGCTCGGGGCGCTTGGGATCGGTCCAGTCGAGGTGGAAGAACCGGCCGCGGGGGCGGTCGACGCGTTCGTACGTATGCGCCCCGAAGTAATCGCGCTGGGCCTGGAGGAGGTTGGCGGGGAGGCGCGCCGAGCGGTAACTGTCGAAGTACGCCAGCGCGCTGGAGAAGGCGGGCACGGGCACACCCTGGACAGCGGCGCGGGCGACAACGGCCCGCCAGTTGTGCTGGGCGGCGTTGATCGCACCGGCGAAGTACTCGTCGAGCAGGAGGTTGGGCAGGTCGGGGCTGCGCTGGTAGGCCTCGAAGATCTTCTGCAGGAACCGGGCGCGGATGATGCACCCGCCGCGGAAGATCATCGCGATCTCGCCCAGGCGCAGGTTCCACTGCTGGGCCTTGCCGGCGGCGCCCATGAGGGCGAAGCCCTGGGCGTACGAGCAGATCTTGGAGCAGTACAGGGCGTCGCGGACGCAGGTGATCCAGTCCGGAGCGTGCCCGCCGTGGCCGGTGGTGTGGGCGTTGGAGGCGGCGTGCGGGGCGTGGAGGACCTTGGCGGCGTCGGTGCGCTCGTGCTTGAGTGCGGACATGGTGCGGGCGAAGACCGCCTCGGCCATGGTGGCGGCGGGAACGCCCAGGTCCAGGGCGCTGTTGATGGTCCACTTCCCGGTGCCCTTCTGGCCGGCCGCGTCGAGGACGACGTCGACAAAGTCGGCGCCGGTGGCGGGGTCCTTCTGGCGCAGGATGTCGGCGGTGATCTCGATGAGGAAGCTGTCGAGATCGCCCTCGTTCCACTGGGCGAAGATTTCGGCCATGCGAGCGTTGGGGAGGGCCAGCACGTCGCGCATGAAGTGGTAGGCCTCACCGATGAGTTGCATGTCACCGTACTCGATCCCATTATGAACCATCTTCACATAATGTCCCGCCCCGCCGGGCCCGATGTAGGTGGTGCAGGGGACGCCGCCCTTCACGGGGCGCCCGGGCGCAGCCCCGGGGATGGGGCGCCCGGTGGCGGGATCGACCTTGGCGGCGATGGCCTCCCAGACGGGGCGGAGAAGGGCCCAGGACTCGGGCTTGCCCCCGGGCATGAGCGATGGGCCGAAGCGGGCCCCGGTCTCGCCGCCGGAAACGCCCGAGCCGATGAACAGCAGGCCCTTGGCGGCCAGGGCGGCCTCGCGCCGGACGGTGTCGTTCCACTCGGCGTTGCCCCCGTCGACGATCAGGTCGCCGGGTGAGAGCAGCGGGACGAGTTTGTCGATGGTGGCGTCGGTGGGCGCGCCGGCCTTGACCAGCAGGATGATGCGCCGCGGGGGCTTGATGGCCGAGACAAAGGCTCGCAGCCGCGGCTCCTCGTCCTCGGGAGTGGCAAAGCCGACCAGCGCGCCGCCGGGGCCGAGGACCTTGGGCGGGTTCTCGACCAGGAAGGGCCCCACCTTCGCGGCGGAGCGGTTGTGGACCGCGACCTTGAAGCCGTGGTCGGCCATGTTGAGGGCCAGGTTGCGGCCCATCACCTCAAGGCCGATCAGCCCGACATCGCAGGTGTTGGCGGTGGAGGCGTTCGAGGCTGCGGGGGCTTCGGGCATGTGGATCCTCGGGTGTTGGATGTCCGGAACGAGCAAGGCGCGGCCGAGACGCCACGGCGGGCGCATCGGCCGTGATACGAGGATACCCCCCGCGCACGCGGACGCTGAGTTATCGACTCGTTCATGAGCTTCGGCGTGGCGCAAGGCGTGCGCGATGATGTTCGAGATCTCAATCAACAGCCTGCGAGGCTGCCTTTACCGCTCACGAGACACCCAGAACGCAGACCCACGCCCTGGGTTGTGATGGTGCGGGGCGCGTCGGTCGCGATGATGCACATGAATGGGTGCGGCGTTTGGCGGGCACGATTCTGGATGCTGTTCGCGGCGGCACCTACACTGGGCGAGCCCTCGGGACGCGTTCGTGTCGCGGGGGAGGATCTCGATGGACCTTCGGGTCCGGCATACGGCTGTTCTTTCAGGAGTTGTGCGATGTTTAAGCGTGGATGGGCGATGGGCCTGATCGGAGCCGGGGCGGCATGCCTGGCGCTGATGGGCGGGTGTCAGAACCAGCAGACAACCGAGCCACCGCGGGCCGAGCCTGTGCGCGCGGCGGTGACCGGGAACGTCATGTACATCCCGACCGGCGAGGAGGCTTCGTCGGCGCTGATGCTGTGGCGCGAGATGCCGGCGGAGGCGTCGGTCGGGCAGAACTTCACCTACCTGATCCGCGTGAAGAACCTGACGCGGATGGACCTGCGCGAGGTCTCCGTGCGCGAGAACTGCGACCCCGGGCAGGTGGTGTCGGCCGAGCCGGCCTTCACCGGGACCGCCCCGGCCAACATGCAGTGGAACCTCGGGACGCTCAAGGGCGGCGAGATGCGGGAGATCAAGGTGACGGTGCGCCCGACGGCGACCGGCACGATCACCAGCTGCGCCACCGCGACGTACAACACCCTCCTGTGCGCCTCGACCACCGTCGTGCAGCCCGACCTGACCCTGGCGCTGCAGCTCCAGCCCACCGCCTTGGAGTGCGACGCCATCAACGCCATGCTGCGGGTCTGCAACCCCGGCACCGGCACCGTCCGCAACGCGGTGGTGACCTACACGCTGCCGCAGGGCCTGACCGGCGCCGGCGGGCAGCAGACGCTGACGTTCAACGTCGGCGAACTGAAGCCGAAGGACTGCCGCGATATCCCCGTGGCCCTGCGGGCGACGCGGACGGGCCAGTTCGCCACCTCGGCGATGGCCACCGCCGACGGCGGCCTCAAGACTGCCGCCCAGAACGCCTCGGTCACCGTGACCAAGCCCGTCCTGCGGGTCGAGGTCAAGTGCCCCACGCGCGTCTGGATCGGGCGCGAGGCAACCTACGAGGTCACCGTGACCAACACCGGCGACGCGGTCTCCCGCAACACCGTGGTGGCCGCGACGCTCCCCGGCGGGGCGACCTTCCGCAGCGCGACGGACAACGGCGCTCCCGCCCAGAACGCGGTGGCCTGGAACCTCGGTGACCTGGCCGCCAGAGCCACCCGCACCGTGCGGTTCACGGTCATGAGCTCCGGCTCGGGCACGATCGCCACGACCGCGACGGTCCGCGGCGTGTGCGCCGCGGACGCGACGGCGACCTGCCAGGTGGCGGTCGAGGGCATCCCGGCGCTGCTGCTGGACGGGCGCGATGATCCGGACCCGGTTGAGGTCGGTCGCAACGTGACCTATACCCTGACGGTGACGAACCAGGGCTCCGCCCCGCTGACGAACGTGGTGTTCGAGGGCAACATGGAGACCGAGTTCATGTCCTTTGTCTCCGGCGCCGGCTCCGGCGCGGGGTACACCGGCAACGGCAGCGTCAACGGCGCGAAGGTCAACTTCCCGCCGATCGCGCGCCTGGACGTCGGGCAGTCGGTCACCTTCCGCATCGTCGTCACCGCCCGCAAGGCCGGCCAGACGCAGTTCACCGGCACGGCCCGCTCCAACGAGATCACGCGCCCGCTGGTGAAGACCGAGACGACCAACTTCTTCCAGTAATGCCCGACGGGTTGACCGGCCCCTGGGCGGGCCGACCCCTGTCCTGAAAATCTCCCGAGGCCCCGGCGCTCACCACGCCGGGGCTTCTTTCATTCGTGAGAAGCCGATTCACCCTGTGGCCGCTACCGGCTCTGGTACGCTCTCGCGTGACATCCCTGCGAGCCGCGGGAGCGCGTTTCGAGGGGCCCTCGGGAGCGGACGAGCGGCCAAGCCACGCCGAGACTGCACCGTCCACGCAGCGCCTGGACCACGCGCAAGAGTCCCCACATCCCCCTTGACAACTGTCGGGGGGGGGGGGGGGGGTAGTCTGTCTTGTGACGGCATCCTCGTTGGTGCCGACCACGAACAATCCAGGGAGATACCCATGAGCACTTCGATCGAGCGACTTCGGTTGATCGCCGCGGCGGTATGTGCCGGCGCTGGCCTGATACTGACGGCACAGGGCTTCGCCAACACCGAGTCGTCAAACCGACTTCTCTGCGACAGCGGGCTGTGCGCCGGTCAATGGACACCGGCGCCCTGCTACGCCACGCTCCAGAACAGGGCCTGTTGCTGCAATGTGAACTGGGGAATTCCCGGTCAAGTGGAGGATTGGAAGTGCCTCTGTGTCAACGAATCCGAGTGCAAGAAGCGTGATCAGAACGGCTGTCAGTATTGATCGGCACTTTGGGAGAACGGATTCATGTCCAGGTCGTTCAGGTACATCCTCTGGACCTGTGTTCCACTGATCGCGATTATCAGCGCCTGGCGCCTCTGGAGCGCGGCGGCGGCGCCCTCATCAGCCCCGGACCCCCTGGCCGGCCTCTCCGAGCAGCAGAAGATCGAGGCGGCCCGGGAGATCGAGCGGCTGCAGCGCGAGGGTGAGCAGCGCAGAACCACGACCGATGTCTGGCTCAGTACGCGGCTCCCGCACATCGGTCCCGTCGCCGGCCCCGAGTCGTTCGAGGTCCCGCACGCCGTCGAGCGCGCCCGTCCGCAGTACCAGGCCCTGGGTCTGAGCGAGAGCGACGTACGGGCCGCCGTGCGCCACACCGCCGAACTCCTCCACCTCCTGTTCGTCCGGCGCGACTGCGACGCTCTCACGCGCTGGCGCCTGGCGTACGGCTACCGCTACTACCCGGTCGACCGCCTGAGAGCCGACCGCCACAAGAGAGGGCACGTGGAATACGTGGCAGGAAGAACGCTGAGCCCCGAGGAGACGGACACGCTCGCGCTCTGGAAAGACTACTGCCGACAGCACGTGGAACGAGACAACCCTCCGATCCGGGGCGTGGACCTTGCTCCCGGCGGCGCGCTGGTGCTGGTGCACGCGTCCAGGAGGAGCCTGGCGGTTCGCGCTCCGGAGGTGCCGCCGTTCCGCCTCAATGCCCCCTCACAGATCGGCCAGTCCGTGGACGACCCCCAGGCCCCCGCCCTGCTCCGGACCTGGGCCGGCTCCGAAGGGCGGAACGTCTGGCCGACCTGGTTCCCGCCGGCCGACGTCGAGCCGCGTCTGCTGCGCGAGGGCACGATCTTCGCGGAAGTGGCGTACGTCCTGCAACTCGGCGACGGCAAACTCCAGCCCATCTCCATCGTGCTCGGCCTCGACCCCGCGACCCGCCGCTGGTGGGTCATGCAATGTTATGTACTGCACAACATCAGGCCGCCCAGGACGCCCTTCCCGCTCGCCCTCGGAGGGTTCTGACCGTGACCCCCTTCATCCCCCGCGCCTTCACCCTGCTGGAACTGCTGGTCTCGACCGCCCTCATCGGCGTTCTGCTGGCCCTGATGTTCCCGGCGCTGCAGGCCGTGCGCGATCGGGCCCTGCTCATCCGCAGTTTCGCCCAGCTCCGCCAGGTCTACGTCGCCACACACGCCTACACCGAGGCCAACCGCGACACCTTCCCGCGCTTCGAGGCGATCGGCGACTCCTACGACCCCATCCGCCACCGCGGCCTGACCATCCCCTACGGCGGCTACTTCGGCTCTCACCAGACCCTCTGGATGGCCCTGGTCGCCCCCGACGACACCGCCTTCCACGCCATGGCCGCCGACCGACCCCACCACGAGCGTGTCGAACAACTCGACGACACCGAGGACCGGCGCTTCATCCGCTATTACGACTCCCGCTTCTGGATGAGCCCCACCCTCGTGGCCGACCCCGCCGTCTTCGATGAGCCCATCAGCACCTGGCGCCGGATCGACGGCCCCGCCCTCCTCCGCGGCGTCCGAACCTTCGAAATCTCCCAACCTTCCCGCAAGGGGCTCTTCATCGACGTGAAACTGATGTACTCCAAGCGCCCTGTTCCCCCGCCCGGCAGTCCATTCAGGACCACGCCCTCCCCGCTGGATTACGTCGTGCCCGACACCATCGCCGTCTTCGCCGACGCCAGCACCGGCACCATCCCCCACTTTGACGCCCTCGCTCAAGACCGCTTCATCTTCGTCGCCGGCGGACGCATCCTCACCGCCCCCGTCACCTCCACCCGCTTCGGCGTCCGCGGCGTCGACCGCTGATATAACGCCCCGTCCCGACGGACTGTGGCTGCTGGCGACCGCTCACGACCGAAATGCGTTCATACCCCCCTGATTGGCTCGGGGGGGTAGTCTGTCTTGTGACGGCTTCTTCGTTGGTGCCGACCACGAACAGTCCATGGAAGTACGCATGAGCACCCGATCGAGCGCCTTCGTCTGGCCTCGGCCGCGGCGCTCGCCGTGCTCGGCGTGATCCTGGCCGACGTGCTGACGCCCGACGCGGTACGCCCGATGCTGGGCCCCGCCGGGGCCCACGCCGCCGCTCTCACCGCCCACGCCCATGTCCAGCATTCGGAGGATGACCCGCAGGAGCCTCTAGTGGCCCAGGCGTGCATGAGCGGCCTGGCGTCGGTTCCCGGGCGTACTCAGCTTCTGGCCTGGAAGATCGGCTCGGCCTTGCCGGCCAGGTCGGCGTCCTTCTCGCACCAGAACGAGCCGACAGCCAGGCAGTCCATCTTCGTCCGGGCGAAGCAGGCGATGGCCTGGGCGGGGGTGTGCACGATCGGCTCGTTCTCGTTGAAACTGGTGTTGAGCAGGACGGGGATGCCGGTGCGCTGCTCGAAGGCGCTGATGAGGTCGTAATAGAGCTCGTTCTGGGAGCGCTTGACGGTCTGGACGCGCCCGGTGAAGTCCTCGTGGGTGGTGGCGCTGAGTTTCTCGCGCCACTCGGGGCGGGTCTTGTAGACAATGTTCATGAAGGGGACCTCGTGGGTGCCCTCGTAGCAGGTGGAGAGCTTCTCGTGGAGGATCGCGGGGGCGAAGGGCCGGAAGGGCTCGCGGTTCTTGATGCGGGCGTTGAGGATCGCCTTCATGTCGGGCCAGCCCGGGTTGCAGAGGATCGAGCGGTTGCCCAGCGCGCGGGGCCCCCACTCCTCGCGCCCCTGGAACCAGCCCATGATCTTGCCCTGGCCGAGGGCGTCGACGGCGGTCTTGAGCAGCTGCTCACGGCTGAGGCGTGTGAACTTCATGCCGCTGGCCTTGACGTCCTGCTCGATCTGCTCGTCGGTCCAGCCGGTGCCGAGGTAGGCGTGGCTCATCTCGCCGGCGCGCGGGACGCCGAGCTTGGAGTGCAGGACGTAGAGGGCGGCGCCGGCGCCGGTGCCGTCGTCGCCGGCGGCGGGGTGGATGTAGACGCGGTCGAGGAGCCCCTCGGTCATCACGCGCCCGTTGCCGACGCCGTTGAGCGCGCAGCCGCCGGCGAGCACGCCGTCGCGGAAGCCGGTCATGCCGACGGCGTCGCGGATCATCTGCATGTAGATCTCTTCGAAGTAGCGCTGCATGCTGGCGGCCAGGTCGTTGTCGCGCTGGGTGAGCTCGGTGCCGCGCTTGCGTGCGGGGCCGAAGAGGTTGGCCAGGTCGTCGCTCCACATCTGGGGGACGACGATCTCGCCGTTCTCGAGGACCTGGTGAGTCTGTTCCTCGCGGGAGTAGACGCGGGTGTAGTTGGTGAAGTACTCGGTGTTGAGGAGGATGCCCTTCTTGGCGTCCCAGGTGGCGAGCTTGCGCATCTGGTCGAGGAAGACGGGCTTGCCGTAGGCGGCCAGGCCCATGACCTTGTATTCCTCGCCGTAGCGGGTGAAGCCGAGGAACCCGCAGAGGGCGGTGTAAAAGACACCGAGGGAGTTGGGCGGGTGGCAGCGCTTGAGGACCTGGATCTGGTTGCCCTCGCAGCGGGCGAACATGACGGAGCAGAAGTCTCCGGCGCCGTCGACAGAGATGCCGGTGGCGCGCTCGAAGGGGGAACAGAAGAAGGATGAAGCGATGTGCGCCAGGTGGTGCTCGACGTTGTGCACCTTCGCGTGGCGCAGGGCCTGGGTCACCTCGGTCTCACCCTGGGCCTGGGCGAGCTGGCCGGAGACATCCTTGGCCTCCTTGTGAGCGCCCAGGCGGATGGCGGCCAGTTGCAGCCCGATCCGCGGGTTGCGCGCGATGAACGAGAGCTTGGCGTTGAGGTTGGCTTTCGGGTCTCTGGCGATCGCCAGGTCGGTCACGTCCTTCAGGCTCGCCCCGGCGATGCGCAGCACCTCGCGGATGGCTTCCACCGGGAAGACGGCGCAGTGCTTCTTGCGATTGATCCGCTCTTCCGCGATCGCCGCGATGATGCCCCGCTCGTCGGCCAGGACCGCGGCCGAGTCGGGGTGGGTTGAATTCAGTCCGAGGACGAGTGGTTTCATGGTGCGCTTTCTTCCTGCTTCAGCCAACCCCCCAACCCCCCAACCCCTCACTCACCCCCCACTCCTTCATCGAGTTCGCCAGAGTTTCCAGCCCCTTGGGCTTGTTTCCGGCAGTGAAACCCACGCCCCGGGTTGCCCGGATGAGCCCCTTGGCAGGGAATCACCGGGGCCGCCGAGGCGAATCTGCGGCACAGGGCAACCCGCAGAGTCCACCTATCGGCCATGCACGCCCCCGAGTGAACATGGAGAACCTGAGGATCAGGCTCGGCTGTGCGTCAGGGCGGGCGGGGGGCAATGGGCCACCCCCCACTGCGTCCTCACGGGGGAACGGCAAGCGTAGGACCGTACGGGGCTTTGGCCACTGCCGAAACCCTGCTGGACCCCGGCGTCGGCATCAAGAACCGGCCAAGAACGGTGATAGGACGTTCGCGACTGGCCGCCCTAAGTACCCAGCGGTCCAGAGGATGTGAGATGCTGGGGATAAGTTGGGGATGGTTGAAGGACAGGTCAGGCGGTGGGGACGGTCGCCGATGGAGGGGCGGCGGAGGACGTCGCTGGGGCCATACCCGCCAGTGGTGGAGTGGCGAGGCCGGCCCACTTGGCGCGGGTCTGGGCCTCGTACTCCTGCAGGGGGGCCACGCCCCAGTCGGAGGACTTGAGGGCGGCGATGGCGTGGACGGCTGCGGCGGCGCCGGTGGCGGTGGTGATCATGGGGATGCCCAGACGGACGGCGGCGGCGCGGATGCGGCCTTCGTCGGTCTGCCAGCCGGAGCGCGTGGGGGTGTTGATGACCAGGTGGACCTTGGCGTCGGACATCAGGTCGATGATGTTGGGGCGGGTGTGAGCGTCGATCTTGGGGATGATCTGTGAGGGAACGGCGTGCTCGGCGAGGTACCCGCCGGTGCCGCTGGTGGTGACCAGATCGAAGCCGAGGCGGACCAGAGAGCGGGCGATGTCGAGGGCGGCGGGTCTGTCGGCGGCGCGGACGGAGAGGTAGACGGTTCCGGAGGTGGGCAGGCGGATGCCGGCGGCCAGGAGGCCCTTGGCGAAGGCGATGGGCCAGGAGGAGTCGATGCCCATGACCTCGCCGGTGCTGCGCATCTCGGGACCGAGGACGACGTCGACGCCGGGGAACTTGCTGAAGGGGAAGACGGAGACCTTGACGGCGTGGGAAGCGCCGTCGGGCAGTTCGCGGACGTTCAGGTCGTCCAGGGAGCGGCCGAGCATGACCATCGCAGCGATGCGGGGCCAGGGAACGTGCCGGGCCTTGCCGACGAAGGGGACGGTGCGCGAGGCACGGGGGTTGACCTCGAGGATGTAGACCTGTCCGTCCTTGATGGCCAGTTGGAGGTTCATCAGGCCGTTGACGGCCAGTTCGCGGGCGAGTGTGCGGGCAATGTCGCGGATGCGTTCGACCAGGTCCGGGGCGAGGCTCCAGGGGGGGATGGTGCAGGAGCTGTCGCCGGAGTGGATGCCAGCCTCCTCGATGTGCTCCATGACGGCGCAGACGACGGCGCGGGGGGATCGCCCGTCGGGCGATGGGGGAGGCGTGGGGACGGCGGGGTCGATGGCGGGGCGCGGGGGGAAGTCGGCGACGACGTCGACATCGACCTCGGTAGCGTCGGAGAGGAAGCGGTCGATAAGGACAGGGGCGTCTTCCAGGTCGCTGACGAGGGCGGCGGAGGTCATGAAACTGGTGAGGGCCTTCTCGTCGGAACAGATCTCCATGCCGCGTCCGCCGAGGACGTAACTGGGGCGGACGAGCACGGGGTAGCCGATGCGGTCGGCGATGCGGACGGCCTGATCGAGGGTGCGGGCGATTCCGGAGGGGGGCTTCTGGAGGCCGAGGCGGGAGAGGAGTTCGTCGAAGCGGTCGCGGTCCTCGGCCAGGTCGATGGAGTCAACGCTGGTGCCGATGATGGGAGCGCCGGCGCGGGCGAGGCCGCGGGCGAGGTTGAGGGGGGTCTGCCCGCCGTACTGAACGATGAGGCCTTTGACGAGGCCGGCGGGGTCGGCGAGAGGGGCGCGGTTGAGGCGTTCGACGACGTTGAGGACGTCCTCGAGGGTGAGGGGCTCGAAGAAGAGCAGGTCGCTGGTGTCGTAGTCGGTGGAGACGGTCTCGGGGTTGGAGTTGATCATGACCGATTCGAACCCGAGTTCTCGCGCGGCGAAGGCGGCGTGGCAGCAGCAGTAGTCGAACTCGATGCCCTGGCCGATGCGGTTGGGGCCTCCGCCGACGATGATGACCTTGGGGCGGTCGTCGGCGCGGACCTCGTCGTCGAGCAGTCGGGGGGGTGGGGAGTCGGGGGGACCGACGCGGGTGAAGGGGGTCTCGTAGGCGCTGTAGTAGTACGGGGTGACGGCGGCGAACTCGGCGGCGCAGGTATCGACGAGTTTGTAGACCGGCTCGATGCCCAGGCTCTGGCGGCGCCGGCGGACCTGCAGGACGGTGTCGGGGGTGATGGCCTCCAAGTAGAGGAAGGCCAGTTGAGCGTCGCTGTAGCCCAGTTGCTTGGCGCGGAAGAGGACCTCGGGAGGGAGTTCGTCGAGGGAGTTGAACTCGAGGAGGGCGTCCTCGAACTCGACGAGGCGTCGCAACTGATCGATGAACCAGGGGTCGATCTTCGTGAGTTCGATGATCCGGGCGTCGTCCCACCCCATCTTCATGGCGTAGCGGATGTAGTAGAGGCGGCCCTGTGAGGGCACGGCGAGTTTGCGGGAGAGTTTCTCGTCGGGGATGGGCCACTCGACGATCTCGCCGTCGGCGGTGCGGACGCTGGGCGAGTTGGCAGAGAGCGAGACGCCGAGGATCTGGGTCTGGTCCTCGCTGGCCTCGGGAGCGGGGATGGCCTGCTCGGCGGCGACGTCGTAGGGGCCCTGGAAGAGCTGTCCTGCGCCGACGGCGCGGAGGGCGACGAGCCACTTGTCGTTGCGGTCGAGGCCGAAGCCGAAGCGCTTGACCTCGGTGCTGCGGATGGCCTTCTGGAAGGACTCGGCGAAGGTGCGCCCGATGGCCATGGCCTCGCCGACGGACTTCATCTGGGTGGTGAGGGTCTCGTCGGCCTCGGGGAACTTCTCGAAGGTCCAGCGGGGGATCTTGGTGACGACGTAGTCGATGGCGGGCTCGAAGCAGGCGCTGGTAGTGCCGGTGATCTCGTTGCGGAGTTCGTCGAGGGTGTATCCGACGGCGAGTTTGGCGGCGACCTTGGCGATGGGGAAGCCGGTGGCCTTGGAGGCCAGGGCGCTGGAACGGGAGACGCGCGGGTTCATCTCGACCACGACCATCTCGAAGGGCCTGCGCCCGTCGGGGCCTGGAGCGGGGCTGGGGTTGACGGCGAACTGGACGTTGGAGCCGCCGGTCTCGACGCCGACGGCGCGCATGATGGCGATGGCGGCGTCGCGCATCGCCTGGTATTCCTTGTCGGTGAGGGTCTGGATGGGTGCGACGGTGACGGAGTCGCCGGTGTGGACGCCCATGGCGTCGATGTTCTCGATGCCGCAGACGATGACGCAGTTGTCCTTGCGGTCGCGGACGACCTCGAGCTCGTACTCCTTCCAGCCGATGACGGACTGGTCGATCTGGACCTGGCCGATCATGCTGGCGCGCAGGCCGCGGGTGACGATCTCGTCGAACTCCTCGCGGTTGTAGGCGATGCCGCCGCCGGTTCCGCCGAGGGTGAAGGCGGGGCGGATGATGGCGGGGAGGCCGATGAGGTTGAGGAACTCGCGGGCCTCGTCCAGGGAGGTGACGGTGCGCGCGTTGGGGACCTTGAGGCCGATCTTCTCGCAGATCTCCTTGAAGATCTGGCGGTCCTCGGCGCGGTGGATGACCTGGCGCGTGGCGCCGATGAGCTCGACGCCGAACTCCTGGAAGACGCCCTGGTCGTAGAGCGCGCAGGCGCAGTTGAGGGCGGTCTGGCCGCCGAGGGTGGGGAGGACGGCGTGGATGGGGTCGCCCTGGTCCTTCTGGCGCTGGAGGATCTTGCGGACGCCCTCGGGGGTGATGGGCTCGATGTAGGTGCGATCCGAGATTTCCGGATCGGTCATGATGGTGGCGGGGTTGGAGTTGACCAGGACGATGCGGTAGCCCTCGGCGCGCAGGGCCTTGCAGGCCTGGGTGCCGGAGTAGTCGAACTCGCACCCCTGGCCGATGACGATGGGGCCAGAGCCGATGATGAGGATGGTCTTGAGGTCGGTGCGCTTGGGCATCGGGGGTGGGTCCGGGGATCGGGATCGGGTCGGCGGCCTGGTGCCGGAGCGGGCGGGCCGTAGGGCCGAACCCGGAGAGAACGTCAGGGGGGCAGGGGACGCGGGCGGGGAAGGGGCCGTCGGCGGCGCAAACTCAGGGAGCGTAGCCGAGACGACGCCCGGCGGTCTGTGAAGCGTCGGGGGTCGATTCGGGGCGGCGGCCGCCAACGCACAGAGTACTGAGCATCGGGAGCTTCCCCAGCGCGAGATCCGTGGTTGTCAGCCAACTCGTGGTAAACTGAAACCGGCCAGAACGTCCGTCCTTGAACGTGGTCGCCGCGCCCCCGCGGCGGCCCGAGGGGCGCCAGCGTGGGTACCAACGGCCGCAACGCATCAACCGCCGTCCCCGACGTCGTGCCGGGGCCGCGATGTCGTCTCTGTACTGGCGAGAGCCGGCCGCACTTCATGTCCGGCGCGTTCCGCATGTACCGCTGCATGGGGTGCCGCACGTCGTTCGTCTCGCCGACGCCGACGCCTCAGGAGCTGGAGCACTTCTACAACGTGTACCACCTGGGCGACGAGGCGGGGGGTATGTACGACCAGGTCGAGGACCGCATGCAGGCGGACTTCCCGGTCAAGGTATCGCTGGTGAAGCAGGAGTGCCGCGGGAGCCTTGGGCGTCTGCTGGACGTGGGGTGCGGGAAGGGATTTTTCGTGAAGTTCTGCCGAGACGCCGGGCTCGACGCGGAGGGGTGCGACCTGAGCACGTCGGGGGTGGAGTACGCCCGGCGGGTGCTGGGCGTACCGGCGCGGGCGGGTCGGATCGAGGACTTGCGGGCGACGCTGGGGCCGTACGACGCGGTGACGTGCTGGGCAACGGTGGAGCACCTGCCGGACCCGGTGGCGACGGTGCGCGAGATGTACGAAGTGCTGGCGCCGGGCGGGCGGCTGTTCATGGACACGGGCATCGGGGACGACTGGCTGGACCGGCTGGTCCCGGGGCGCGTGCAGTGGTACGACCCGCCGCAGCACCTGTGGGTGTTCAGCGCGGCGGGCCTGCGGAAAGTGGTCGAGAACGCGGGGTTCCTGGTGCAGCACCACATCGTGAACTTCGAGCGGAGCACGCCGCGGCGCCTGGTGAAGAACGCGCGGAACGCGGTGCTGGCGCTGGGGCTGCGGGCGGCGTCGGTGCTGGGGCAGATGCGGATGCCGCCGTACGTCTTCACGCGGTACCCGATCGGGAACCTGCAGAGCGTGGTGGCCCGCAAGCCGGGTGGCCAAGGGTCGTGAGCGCGGGCGCGTGAGGCGAACTCGTGGGCGAGTACTCGGACCTGGTGCGTCAGGGGTCGCCCCGAGGGGGGGAGAAGGGGGAGAAGGTCAAGGATGGCCAGGCGTGACGGGGATGAGGGGCGGGGGGGGTGCGTGCGGGATTTGGGCCTGTGCCCGGGGTGAATGTCTGGGGTCACTACGATCCTGAGCCGAACAGAAGAACAGGCCGTTCCGTACCGCTCACGGGCGAGAGGCCGGCGCTGAAGCCGGCGGGAGCGGCGGGAATCTGAGCGAGGGCGCTCCCAGAGGGACACACCATGTGCGGAATCGTCGCGTACGTCGGGCATCGGATCGCACGCCCCATCCTGATCGAGGGTCTGAAGCGGCTGGAGTACCGGGGGTATGACTCGGCGGGGATCGCGGTGCTGGAGCAGGGACGCCTGAGCGTCTGCCGCACGGTGGGGCGGGTGTCGATGCTGGAGGAGCGGCTGGAGGGGCAGGCGGGGTTCGACGGGACGCAGGGGCTGTGCCACACGCGCTGGGCGACGCACGGCGGGGTGACGGACCTGAACGCGCACCCGCACCGGGACGATCGGCACGGGATCGTGCTGGTGCACAACGGGATCATCGAGAACTACGGGTCGTTGAAGACCTACCTGCAGGAGAAGGGGCACCGCTTCACCAGCGAGACGGACACGGAAGTGCTGGCGATGCTGGTGGGCGAGTTGTACGAGGGGGACCTTGAGGCGGCGGTGCAGGCGGCGCTGCGCGAGGTGACGGGGGCGTACGCGATCGCGGTGATGTGCGAGCGTGAGCCGGGAACGCTGGTGGTGGCGCGGAAGGGCTCGCCGCTGCTGGTGGGGATCGGGAACGGGGAGTTCGTGGTGGCGTCGGACGCTGCGGCGATCGTGGCGCACACGACGCAGGCGTTCATGCTGGACGACTACAACGTGGTGAAGATCACGGCGGAGGGGTTCCGGACGTCGGACATCCACAACACGCCGATCACGCCGAAGATCACGCAGCTGGAGATCGACCTGCAGGAGATCGAGCTGGGCGGGTACCCGCACTTCATGCTCAAGGAGATCTACGAGCAGCCCAAGTCGCTGCGTGCATGCACGAGCGGTCGGATGGACCTGCGCGAGGGTCGCGTGGTGCTGGGGGGGCTGGCCAACTACGCCAAGGAACTGACGCGGGTGCGGCGGGTGATCCTGACGGCGCAGGGGACGGCGCTGCACGCGGCGATGATCGGGCGGACGCTGCTGGAGGACCTGGTGAAGGTGCAGGCGACGACGGAGTATGCCAGCGAGTTCCGCTACCGCAACCCGGTGATCGAGGAGAACACGGTGGTGGTGGCGGTGAGCCAGTCGGGGGAGACGGCCGACACGCTGGCGGCGCTGCACGAGGCCAAGGAGCGCGGGGCGCTGGCGCTGGGGGTGATCAACGTGGTGGGCTCGACGATCGCGCGCGACACGGACGCGGGGGTGTACCTGCGGGTGGGCCCGGAGATCGGGGTGGCGAGCACGAAGGCGTTTACCGGGCAGGTGGCGGCCCTGGCGCTGATCGCGCTGTTCATGGCGCGCAAGCGGCTGATGTCGGCGGACCAGTGCCGGGAGTTCATGCAGGAGATGGACGCGATCCCGGGGAAGATCGAGCGGATCCTGGAACTGGACGCGAAGATCCGGCAGATCACCGAGAAGTACGTCGAGCGGGAGAACTGGCTGTTCCTGGGGCGCGGGTACAACTACCCCACGGCGCTGGAGGGCGCACTGAAACTCAAGGAGATCAGCTACATCCACGCCGAGGGGATGCCGGCGGCGGAGATGAAGCACGGGCCGATCGCGCTGATCAACGAGGGGATGCCGGCGGTGTTCATCGCCAACCGCGGGCGGCAGTACGAGAAGGTGATGAGCAACATCCAGGAAGTCCGCTCACGCGGTGGGCACGTGATCGCGGTGGCGACCGAGGGGGACACGGAGATCCGCAAGCACGTGCAGGACGTGATGTACATCCCCGAGGTCTGCGAGCCGCTGAGCCCGCTGCTGACTGTGGTGCCGCTGCAGCTCATGGCCTATCACGCCGCGGTACTCCGCGGGCACGACGTGGACAAGCCGCGCAACCTGGCCAAGAGCGTCACGGTCGAGTGAACACCCGCCGTCCGGGACCGAGCTCGCTCAGAACTGCGAAGCGGTGAAGGACGACCCCACGCGGGCCTTCTCCCACGTGGGGGAAGGGCCGCGCTTCCGCTCGTAGAAAGCCCAGAGTTCGAACCAGTAGGCGCGGAAGCGGTGCGGGCCGAACGGCTCGAAGTGGTCGCGCACGCGGCGCATCACCGCCGTGGCGCTGCCCTCGAAGCCCAGCACGCTGCGCCCGTGGCGCACCGACTCGGTGTCCAGCGGCAGGTGCGCGTAGCGTCCCAGCAGCTGCATGAGGTTGGCCGCGGCGTAGGGCCCGATGCCGGGCCAGCTGAGCATCTCCTGGCGCACCGCCTCGTCGGGGATGGCGGGGTCTTCCAGGCGGGCCACGTCGATGATCCCGCGGTGGACCATGCGGGCCAGCTCGACGAGGCGTGCGTCGCGGTAGCCGACCGAGCAGCGGGCGCGGAGCGTGGCCGGGCGCGTGCGGGCCAGGCGCGCGGGCGTGGGGAACGCGTGATCGCCGGACGGGGCGCGCTGGCCGAGCACGGCGCAGAGCTTGCGGTTCATGGCGACGGTGCTGGGCCAGGCGACGTTGCAGCTGGTCACGGTCTTGACCAGGTCCTCGAAGAACGTCGGCGAGCGGAACAGGCGTCCGCGCCCGGTGCGCTTCCAGCGCGGGTCGAGGCGGTGGAAGGCCCGGATGTGGGCCGCGTCCTCGTCCAGGCGGAGCATGCGGGCGATCTGTGCGCGGGCCTCCCGACGGCGTGCGGCGTCGAGCGGGCGGTCGGTGCGGATGCGGAGGGGACGGCCGTGCACGTCGGGGCCGTCGTGGCCATCGATGGTCGCGCCGGGCTGGGCGATGATCACTCGCACGGGCCCGTCGCTGAGCGAGAGGACACGGCGCAGGGTGGCGGAGGCCGGGTCCCAGTGGTTGGGTTCCAGCAGGAAGTAGCCGTAGGAGCAGGCATCGCGCGGCAGGGAGAAATCGTCGGGCACGCCGATGGAGAAGGTGTCGCCGGCGGGAGTGGATACGGAGCCGGCACGTGCGCGGCGGGTGGGGCGTGCGGGGGGGCGTGCGGGCGCGGTGCTCACCGTCGCACCCGCAGACGGCGGACGGGCGGGAACATGAACTGGGCGATGTTGTGGGCCAGTCGCAGGCCGACGCGCTGGAACTGGTCGAAGTGGCGGTCGGCCTGGGCGCGGACGTCGCCGGCGGAGAGGCCGAGTTGCTGCATGAGCATCTGACCGAAGGGGTCGCTGGTGAAGGCGTCCACCTCGGCGCGGGTGCACTCGAAGTGGAACTGGAAGGCGTAGGTGCGCAGCCCGACGCGGAAGGCCTGCACACGGCAGTGCTCGGAACTCATCAGCAGCGTGGCGTCGGGGGGGAGGGCGGTGACTTCCTGGGCGTGGCAGTGGAACTGCATGCTGGACCAGGGGACTCCGGCCAGGATGGTGTCGGTGTTGGCGACGGGGTGCTGGTTGACGGGCGCAAAGCCGAACTCGGGGCGAGCGGCCGGGGCGACCTGCCCGCCGAGGGCCGCGGCGATCATCTGGTGCCCGAAGCAGAGGCCGATGAGGGGGATCTGTCGCTCGTGGGCGCCGCGGATGTAGTCCAGTTCGCGGAGGATCCAGGGGGTGTTGTCGGCGACGCTCTGTGGCCCGCCGAGGACGATCAGGGCCTGCACGTCGTCGTAGTCGGCGGGGATGGGCGCGCCGCCGCGGTCCTCGGGGAGGTCGACGCGTCGCGTATCGAGGCGGAAGGCATGATCACGCAGGACGGTGCCGAGGAGGCCGGCGGTGTCGGTGGCGGAGTGCTGGAAGACCAGGATGGGCATGGGGAGCAAGGATACCGCCCCCCGGGAAGAGGGGCACCGGAGGGCGTTGTGGCGTGGGGGGCGCTTCAGACGACGCGGACCATGCGTGAGAACTCGCGGTAGCGGTTCTCGATCTCGCCCTTCTTGAGGGTCTGGAGCCGGTTGAGGGAGAAGGACTCGATGTTGAACGAGGCCATGATGGTGCCGTGGGCCATGGCCTGCTGGAGGGCCTCGAAAGAGGCGGGGTTCTTGAGTTTGGAGGCGGCGCCCTGCTGGGCGAGGTACCCCATCATGCCGCCGGCGAAGGCGTCGCCGGCGCCGGTGGGGTCGTTAACGGTCTCGGCGGGGAAGGCCGGGAGCATGGCCATGCCGTCGGAGTGGACGATGAGGGCGCCGTTCTCCCCCTTCTTGAGGACGACGAACTTGAGCCCGTGCTCCTCGCGGATGGCGCGTGCGGCGGTGACGGGGTTGCGCTTGCCGGTGAACTGCTCGGCCTCGTCGTGGTTGAGGACCAGGCCGTCGATCTTCTTGAGCAGTTGCACCAGGTCGTGTCGAGCGGACTTGATCCACAGGTCCATGGTGTCGGCGACGGCCAGGCGTCGGCGGGGAAAGTGCTGGAGCAGGTCGAACTGGACGCCTGGGTGGGTGTTGGCCAGGAAGATGTACTCGCTGTCGCGGTAGGCCTCGGGGATGGCGGGGGGGTGCTCCTTGAGCACGCCCAGTTCGGTGAAGAGGGTTTCGCGCGAGTCCATGTTGGCGGCGTAGCGCCCGCCCCAGGCGAAGGTCTTGCTGCCGGTGCGGACCTCCATGCCGGTGGTATCGATGTTGGGGAAGGCTCGGAAGACGTCGCGGTACTGCTGGTCGAAGTCCCCGCCGACCGCGGCGACGAGGCGCACGGGCCCGAAGAACGAGGCCGCGGCGGCGAAGTAGGTGCACGAGCCGCCGAGCACCTTCTCGGCGTGCCCGTGGGGTGTGTAGACGCTGTCGATCCCGATGGTTCCGGTGCAGATCAGTGGCATGGGAGCGGACTTTAGACGGCGCGCGGGCTTGCGGCCTGCGTCGGCGGCCCCGGCGTGGCGCGTTCAGGGGGATCAGGCCCTGGGCAGAGGGTTTTTCTTGTACCACTCTCGCAGGGCACGGAGTTCGTCCAGGGTGATGTGCGGGGGCGTGCGCGCGGGGGCGTCGGGCAGTTGCCCGTAGCGCTGCAGCAGTTCGGGCATGCGGTCCTTGCGGACCTTCAGGTCCATCGCGGCCTCATCGAAGGAGTAGGTGCGCACCGCGGCCCTGGGCTTCTCGACGGCGCCGAAGTCGTCCTTGAGCGTGACGGTGCGGTTGAAGACGACGCGCTGCGGCGTGGTGTCCCGGTCCACGCAGAAGTAGCCGAGGCGTTCGAACTGGAATCGCTCGCCCGGGCGGGCCCCGGCCAGCAGCGGCTCGACCATGGCGGTGACCACTTCGAGCGATCGGGGGTTCAGGTCGTGGCGCCAGTCGCCGGTGGAGGCGCCGGGCTCCTCGGCGGTGAAAAGTCGGTCGAAGAGCCGGACCTCCGCGGGGACCGCCTCACCGGCCCAGACCCAGTGGATGGTGCCGCGCACACGGCGCGAGGGCTTGCCGTCGGGGCCGGGGGGAATGTCGCCGCCGCGGGTGGCGGGATCGTATGTGGCGTGGACCTCGGTCACGCGGCCGTCGGGGCCCTTGACCAGACCGGTGCAGGTGATGAGGTAGGCCCAGCGGAGGCGGACCTCCTGCCCCGGGGCAAGGCGGAAGAACCCGGGCGCGGGCGACTCCATGAAGTCGTCGCGCTCGATCCAGATCTCGCGCCCGAAGCGGACGGTGCGCCGCCCGGCGTCGGGGTCTTCGGGGTTGACCGCGAAATCCAGCTCGTCGATCTGCCCCTCGGGCCAGTTGGTGACGACAACCTTGAGCGGGCGGAGGACACCCATGACCCGCGGGGCGGTGCGGTTGAGGTGATCACGAGCGGCGTTCTCGAGGCGGCGCAGGTCGATGGAGCTCTCGACCTTGGTGACGCCGACTTCTTCCATGAGGCGCCGGATCGACTCGGGCGTGTATCCGCGACGCCGGAAACCGGCGATGGTGGGCATGCGCGGGTCGTCCCACCCGGAGACCAGGCCCTCCTCGACCATGCGGAGGAGGTTGCGCTTGCTCAGGACGGTGTAGGTGGGCCGGAACTTGGCGAACTCGATCTGCTGGGGGTGGGCGATGCGGCGTCCCCAGGGGCCGGAGCCGTCGTCGGTGCGTCCCTCGTTGATGGCCTGGATGAACCAGTCGTAGAGCGGGCGGTGATCCTCGAACTCCAGGGTGCAGATGGAGTGGGTGATGCCTTCGAGAGAATCCTCCAGCCCGTGGGCCCAGTCGTACATGGGGTAGATGCACCAGCGGGTGCCGGTGTTGTGGTGCGGCTCGTGGACGATGCGGTACATGACCGGGTCACGCAGGTTGAAGTTGGGGGAGGCCAGGTCGATGCGGGCGCGCAGGGTCATGGCGCCGTTGAGGTGGCGCCCGTCGCGCATCTCGCGCAGGAGGCGCAGCGATTCCTCCGGCGCACGGTCGCGGTGGGGCGATGTGGCGGGCACGCCCGGCGAGCCGCGCCGGGCGGCGACCTCCTCGGCGGTCAGTTGGCAGACATAGGCCTTCCCCTTGAGCACCAGCTCCTCGGCCCACTGGTACATCTGATCGAAGTAGTTTGAGGCCCAGAAGACACCGCCGGCGTTCGGGCCGTGGTCGTATGACCCGCCGTACGCACTGGTGATCCAGCGGACATCTTCCATGATGGCCTCGACGTACTCCTGCTCCTCGCGGGCGGGGTTGGTGTCGTCGAAGCGGAGGTTGAAGCGGCCGTTGTAGCGGACGGCCAGGGCGTAGTTCAGCGCGATGCTCTTGGCGTGCCCGATGTGCAGATAGCCGTTCGGTTCGGGAGGGAACCGGGTGTGCACGCGGGGTGAGCCGTCGGGATTGACAAACCGCCCGGATCTGGCATGCTCAAGGATGAGATCATCGATGAAGTTCGCGGCGTGTCCCACCTCAGCCTTGCCGCCGTCGGACGATGGATCGGGCGCGGACCTGGTCATGGGGCGATGGTAGATCGCGCGGACCCGCCGCCGTGCATGGGGCACACCCTGCGGCAACGGGAAGCCTCGCTTCGCCCGCACGTCGCCAAACCCGCACCACCACACCGACAGGAGTAAACCCATGCGTGCATACACACCGTCTCGAACCACGCGCCAGCACCGGATGACCGCCCCGGGAGCGCGAAGGGCGCTTGCGGGCTTCGTCACCGGCGCTGTGCTGGCCTTCGCGGGCGCAGCAAGCACCGCGCAGGCCCAGGTGCTGCCGATCACGTACCAGGGACGGCTGGCGGCCGACGGGGTCGGGGCCAGCGGTCCGCATGACTTCGAGCTGCTGCTCTACAGCGCGGAGTCGGGAGGCGCGGTGCTCGGGGGACCGTTCATCTACACCAATGTGCCGGTGGCCAACGGGCTGTTCACCCTGAACGTGGACGTGACGACGAGTTCGCTGACGAACAAAGTCCTCTACCTGGAGATCCGGGTGCGTCCATCGGGCGGCGGCGCGTACACGCTGCTCTCCCCCCGCCAGCTCGTGACGGCCGCGCCGTTTGCGCGGTTCGCCGACAGGCTCCACCTGCCCGTGCTTCTCACCGGCGCGCCGGCCAACCCCAGCGAGTGGGTGCTGGGGGTGCTCTCGAACGGGGGCGGCTCGGCGCTGCTGGGCAACTCATCGACCTGGGGCGTGACGGGGAGCGCCGGCACCGGCATCGGGTTTACCTGGTTTCCACCCACGGTGCCCTGCGGTGTGCAGGGCATCGGCGCGGGGTCGGGTGTGGGGGGGTCATCGGACAGCGGCATCGGGGTCCAAGCGTTGAGCCGCTCCGGGCCGGGTCTTCGCGCCTTCAGCCAAACGGGGAACGCCATCGAGGCCGAAACCTCGAGCACCATCGGTGTCCTATCCAGGGTCACGTCCGGGACTGGCGTGTATTCCGAAGCCACCACGGGCAGCGCCGGGATCTTCGTACGCACCGGAGCCAGCGGCACCACCCCCACGCTGAGCGTCACCAACGCCTCGACTTCCGGGGCCACCTTCGCACTTTCTTCGACGATCACGTCCACCTCGCCCGGAGGTAACAGCACGGCTGTCCGCGGAATCAACAATGGCACCGGGGGGCTCGGCATCGGCGTCTGGGGCTCGCAGGCCGGGGCGGGCTACGGGGTCTACGGCACAACTTCGGGGAGCGGCTACGGCGTCTTCGGGGTTTCGGTCGGCACCAACGGGGTCGGCGTGGTCGGCTCCGGGTCCAGCGGTGCCCTGGCGGGACAGTTCTTCGGCAACGTGACCGTGACCGGGAACCTCACGGTCAACGGGAGCGTTTCCAAGGGTTCGGGCACCTTCGCCATCGACCACCCCATGGACCCCGAGAACAAGACGCTCACCCACGCCTTCGTCGAGTCACCGGAGATGAAGAACATCTACGACGGGGTCGTGACGCTCGACCGCGACGGGCGCGCGGTGGTGACGATGCCCACGTGGTTCTCGGCACTGAACACCGACTTCCGCTACCAGCTCACGTGCGTCGGCGGTTACGCGCCGGTCTATATCGATCGCGAGATCGAGGCCAACACGTTCGTCATCGCCGGCGGGCGCGAGGGGCTCAGGGTCTCCTGGCAGGTCACCGGGGTGCGCCACGACGCGTACGCCCGGCTGAACCCCATCGCCGTCGAGGCCGAGAAGCCCGAACACCTGCGCGGTCGCTACCTGCACCCGGAGGCGTTCGGCGCGCCGACCGAGCGGGGCCTCCACACCAGAGCGCCGCACCCCCAGCAGTAACGCACGGGGCCTGCTCGCGACCGACCTGATCAGGCGTTGACGCCGACCCGCTCCAGGCAGCGGGCGATGCGCCGCCGCGCCGAGGCCCGCCCCAGCACCGCGGCCACCTCGCCCAGCGGCGGGCTGACGGTACCGCCGGTCAGGGCGACGCGGAGCGGCTGAGCGACCTCGCCCATCTTCAGGCTCTGGGCCTCGGCCCAAGCCTTGACCCACGCCTCGACCGGCTCGGAAGCGACCGGCTCGGAGTCGGGTGCGGGCGACAGGTGCGCGCCGAACGCGCGCAGCACCTCGGCCCCGCGCCCGGCGCGGACATGCTTGTCCATGGCCGTGTCGTCGAACGCCAGGGCCTCGTCGTCGACGAGGGCGAAGGCCACAACCTTGGCAAAGTCGCGCAGGACACGGCAGCGCGGGCGGGCCATGCGCACCAGGGCGTCGAGCCGCGCCGGGGACTGGCGGTCCAGGTCCACGCGCAGGGGGGTGTCGAACTGCCCGGCCCAGCGGCGCAGGCGCTCGAGAAACTCGGCGTCGCTCAGGGCCGCCAGGGCGTCGGCGTTGAAGCTCAGCAGTTTGACGCGGTCGAAGCGGGCGCTGGTGCGGCCGATGCGCTCCAGGCCGAAGTGCTGGGCCAGGAAGGCGGCATCGAACTTCTCCAGGTCCTTGCCGTCGGGCGTCTTCTGGCCGGGGTTCCAGCCGAGCAGGGCCAGGAAGTTCACCAGCGTCTCGGGGAGGTAGCCGCTGGCGCGGTAGTCCCAGACCTCGATCTCGGGCAGGGCGACGCGGAAGTGGTCGGCCAGGGCAGTGGCGATGTCCAGCGCGTCGCTGTCGCCCTCCAGGAAGCGGGCCAGGTCGGCCTCGGTCACCCCGACGGCGCGGGCGACAATGGGGACGGCGAGCAGCGGGTTGCGGCTCATGGCGTCTCGCGCGGCCTTGCGGGCGGCCTTGGCCTTGTCGCGTTTGCTCATCTTGCTGCCGTCCATGTTGCAGATGAGCGGGAGGTGGGCGTAGACGGGCGTGCGGAATGGCGCGGCGGCGGCGCCGGGGTCGGCATGATCGGGGAGGCGTGTCAGAGCCCGCTGCAGGGCGACGTGGCGCGGCGTGTTCATCAGGTGCTCCTGGGCGCGGAGCACGTGCGTGACGCCCATGAGTTCGTCGTCGATGACCACCGCGAAGTGGTACGTCGGGAAGCCGTCGCCCTTGCGGATGACGAAGTCGTCCAGTTCACCGGCGGCGAAGGCGACCTCGCCGAGGACCTGGTCGTCCACGGTCAGGCGCTCGGCGGGCATCACGAAACGCACGACGTGCGGCTCGCCGGCGCAGGCCCGGGCCCAGCGCTGTTGGGGGAACTGCCCCGACACCACGTCGGCGGGGCGGGTGTATCGGAAGGTGCGCTTCTCGGCGACGGCAGCGCGGCGCAGCGCGTCGAGTTCCTCGGCGCTCTCGAACGCCGGGTAGGCCCGCCCGCACCGGACCAGGTGCTCGGTGTAGGCGTTGTAGAGATCCAGGCGCTGGGCCTGGAAGTACGGCCCGACGGGACGGCTGGCGGCGCCGATCTCGCCCAGGCGCGGGCCGTCGTCCCAGGCGATGCCCAGCCAGGCCAGGTCGTCGAGGATGCCGCGTGCGGATTCCTCGCTGCTGCGGGCCTGGTCGGTGTCTTCGATGCGGATCATGAAGCGCCCGCCGTGCCGCCGGGCGAAGGCCCAGCAGAACAGGGCCGTGCGCGCCCCGCCGACGTGGAGGTGGCCGGTGGGCGAAGGGGCAAAGCGGGTGACGACGTCGCTCATGGTCGCCAAGCGTACGGGCTCACGAGCATCCACACCGCCATCACGGCGTGCGCCATCCACGCCAGCGTGCGGACCCAGTGCCAGGCCAGCAGTGCCCGCCAGACGCCCGCGTCGAAACCCGCCGACAGCCGCGCGTGCTGAGGCACGCTGCGCCCGAACGTCACGCCCCAGCACGCCACCACCAGCGCCGCGTTGATCCATGCGCGCGCGTCGGCGTGGGCCGTCGCCGCGAGCCACCCCGCCGAGAGCGCCTCCGCCATCATGAGGGGCGCGACGACCCACGTCGTGCGCTGAGCGTGACGCCGGTGGTACTCGGCGAAGGCCGCCGGACCCACGCTGGCTAGCAGCGGGTAGTGCACCACGCCGACGAAAAGCACGACCCCGCACATCAGCAGCGCGGCAACCGCATGCACGACCAGCACCGCCGTCACGCCGTCCCTCCTCCGCCGCGTTCATTCACGCCGCTCGACGTGGGTATTTCATGGGCGCGATCCGCCGACGGCATCGGGCCGTCGTGGGTGGGCGTGCGTGTGCGTTCGTAGAGGGCCACGTGCTTGGCGGCGGCGGCGACGCCGGTGGAGACCGCGGCCAGCCACCCGCGCCACCCGTCCAGGAACGCCCTCTTGAGAATCGCCTGCTTGCAGAAGGCTCCGGGGGGCGAGAGCACCGCGCGCAGCAGCGATCCGCGGCGCCCCTCCCGCGCCATGGCCTCGGCCATGATGCGCCCGTAGACCACCTGCTTGGCCAGGAAGTCGGTCCAGGTCGAGATCGAGTCGTGGCGGAGGTCGCCGTCGAGGTGCACCGTGCGTGCGCCGGGATCGGACAGTCGCAGCTGGTCGTGGGGATCGAGGCCGCCCCAGGCGGCCTTGCCGCGGCGCACCAGGCGCAGTCGGCGCTCCGGCTGCCAGGCGTAGTTAAGGAAACGCCCCTGCACCCAGACCTTGCGGTTGAGGGTGGCCCCGTCGGTTCCCGGCGGCGGGTTCTGCAGGAACCGCCGTACTGCACTCTGCAGGGTCGGCTCGAGCGACTCGTCGCTGTCCAGCGCCAGCACCCACGCCCCGGTGCAGGCCTCCAGGGCCAGTTGCTTGGTGCGGACGTGCCCGAGCCACTCGGAGCGGATGACCCGCGCCCCGGCCTGCTCGAGAAGGGCCGTGGTCGCGTCGGTCGAGCCGGAATCGACCGCGACGATCTCCTGCGCCAGCCCGCGCACCGATTCGAGCGTGCGCCCGATCGTGGCCTGATTGTTCCGGCACACGATGGCGACCGTGAGCGACTCGGGCATGCGGCGATCATACATTGGCGTACCCGACACACGACGCACGACCTCCCCGACCTCCCGCGTGCCCACACCACCGACGCAGCACGAGCCCCGCACCCTTCCGCCTGCGCCGCCGACGGACGTGCGGATCGACCGCGCGGAGGTTCACCCGCCGGAGGCGTGGCGCGCGGCGCTGGAGTCGGCGTCGTGGCTGAGCGGGGCGACGCCGGTGAAGGCCGAGGGGCGCGCCTGGGCGGCCCGGGCGCGCCTGCTGGGCATGGACGTGCTGGTCAAGGCGCACCCCCTCACGCTGCGCCGGCGCCTGCAACGACTGGCCGGGGCGACGCCGTTCCACCGGCACTGGGACGGGGCGGTGTGGCTGGCGCGCCAGGACATCACCACCCCGCGCCCGCTCTGCCTGGCCCGTGGGCACGTGGCGGGGGGGGCGGGGGGGGCGGGGGGGGCGGGGGGGGCGGGGGGGGCGGGGGTGAGCAACGGCGGGGCGACGCTGCTGCTGGTGACCCAGTGGCTGCCGGGG